>Ga0196978_1000120_pt1 | contig 39223 bp, 33 predicted proteins | sample S3v_2013CmetaG_FD_155491 | JGI IMG/M metagenome (GOLD analysis project Ga0196978, IMG submission 155491) | Soil microbial communities from Anza Borrego desert, Southern California, United States - S3+v_20-13C | ecosystem: Environmental > Terrestrial > Soil > Desert | place: USA: California... | reverse complement strand
CTCGGCGAGAATTTCCTTGATCGGCTGGATGAATTTCGAGATGAACCGTTTGCGCTCCGGCTCGCTTTCTTTCAGGCGCTGCAGCAGGTCGTCGTACACTTCCGGCTCGGTGAATTTCAGCCCCAGGTCTTCGAGCTCCGTCTTGATCGCGTTCAGGCCGAGGCGGTGGGCGAGGGGGGCATAGAGGTACAGCGTTTCGGAAGCGATCTTCAATTGCTTGTCGCGCTTCATCGAATCCAGCGTGCGCATGTTGTGCAGGCGGTCGGCGAGCTTGAGCAGGATCACGCGCACGTCGTCGCTGAGCGTGAGCAGCATCTTGCGGAAGTTCTCCGCCTGCAGCGAATTCGTCTGCGCATCGAACACGCCCGCGATCTTCGTCAGCCCGTCGATGATCTTCGCCACTTTCTCGCCGAACATGCCGGTGATGTCTTCCAGCGTGATGTCGGTGTCCTCGACCACGTCGTGCAGCAATGCGCAAACGACGGAAGTAGTGCCGAGCCCGATCTCTTCAGCGGCGATCTGCGCGACGGCGATGGGGTGGTAAATGTAAGGCTCGCCCGATTTGCGGCGCATGTCCTTGTGCGCTTCCAGGGCCACGTTGAACGCTTTCCGGATCAGGGTCTTGTCGCCCTTCTCCATACGGCGTTTGCAGGCTTTCAGCAAGCCGCGGTAGCGTTTCAGAATCTCTTTCCGTTCCTGCTCGAGATCGATGACAGGCTGTTCTGTGGACATATTTTCTTCCCTGCGAAAATGGAAATATAAAGTTACGAAAATTTCAGCCGCACGATTTCAGCGCGCAATTCCGCGGGTGAGGCCGTGCGATAAATCCGAAATCGTATATCCAAAAATTAAAACCGCCAGCCCGTCTGCACGCAAAGCTCCGGGCGCGTGCCTGCGAAGGAAGAGCCGTAGACGCAGGCGGCCCCGTCGACGGGGTAATAAAAAGGCGCGTCGATGCGGATGTCGAACAGCAGATGCTCCCGTGCGAGCAGGCGGAAGCCGGCATTCAATCCTGCCGCCACGATGAAGAATTTGTCGTCAACGTGCCGCTGGGCAGTTTCCCCGGTGATGCTGCTCGAGTACGTGCAATCGTAAACACGGCGCAGCCGCAGCCCCGAAGCCAGCGCGCCGACGTAGAATCCTTTATTTCCTTTCGTGCGCTTATATTCTTTGCCCGGGAAGATCGCGTAGCAAAGGCGCAGCTGGAAAGCCGGATGCTCTTCGGTCTTTGTATCGTCTATGAAAAGAAAATCGGTTTGCGTTCCGGGCACGACACGGGGCGGTGCAGTGCGGCTGCATTCGTTCGCGGCTACATCGCGGCTGTTCGGCGTGGCCCATCCGAAAGACACGTTCAGGCTGTTGCGGCCGAGCTCGGCTTCCCCGTGCGCGCCGAGAAATAATTTTTCACGGCCTGCGGCAGCATAAACGCCCGCCTGCGCGCGATAGGGCTGCTGGCTGAACAGCGGAAAGGAAAAAAGACAAAGCAGGATCGGCCATGTTTTCATCAGAACTGCAGTTTTTTCACCGGCACCGTTTCTTTCACGCGCACCGTTCCGTTCACGTCGATGAGCTTCATGTGCAGCAGCCAGTCGCCGCCGTCCTTCATTTCGATCTCGATCAAGCCGAAATTATTTTCCGGTACCGCTTCGCCCACGCGGAATTCATTCGGCTCCGTGCCGTCCCAGGTTTGCGTGAGGCCGCTTGACGTCACGTCGTAGATCGGGTATAAACCATTCGTCTCGCGTTTTGAAATTTCGCCCCAGTGCACGTCGCCGGAGATGAAGACCACGCCGTTCGCTTTCATGCCGCGGATAAGCAGGAGCATCTGCCGCTGCTCGCAGGGGAAATTTGTCCACGATTCGTAGCCGTTGTACGCATGAGCGAACTGCGTGCTCGTGGCGATGATGCGCAGCTTCGCGTCCTTTTTAAGCTGGTCTTCCAGCCAGCGCCATTGCTTCCCGCCCAGCATCGTGGAGTCGCAGCTCACGTGCGGACGGTAATCGTTTTTGCGGCCGGCGCTGCCGTCGTTCGGCAGCAGGTTGGAGCGGAAGGTGCGCGTGTCGAGGAGGATGACCTGCACCTGGTTGTTCGGACCGGTGAAGAAGGAATGATAGATCCCTTCGTGCAGCCGCCGCTCCGAATTTTCCGGCTCCTGCCAGAAGTCGAGGAAAATGTCCTTCGATTCTTTTTTGAGCGGATAATATTTCCCCGCATCGTTCTCGCCGTAATCGTGATCGTCCCACACCGCGCACACCTTGCACGCGCCGCGCAGGCGCTGGAATCCCGGCTTCGCGCCCAGCCGCGCATACTTCGCGCGCAGCGTGTCCGGCCGGCGCGAATCGCCGTAAATGTTATCGCCGAGGTAAATGAAGAGCTGCGGGTTTTGCGCGACGATCTTGTCGAGGATCGGCTGCGGGTGATCCTGGTGGGCGCAGGAGCCGAAAGCGATGCGGAAGGTTTCCGTTTTTTTCTCCGCGGCGGGAGCGGTCGCGGCGCTTTGCGTTTGTCCCTGCCCGCAGGCGGCAGCGAGGCAAAATAAAAAGAGGAGGTAATGCATGAGAAAGGGATTGCGTTTGCGAAATTACCACATTCTCCACGGTGCGCGGACCATTTTTTGCATCCGTGCCAGTATCACATTCTATGAACGCCTCCATCGACATCTGGAAACTCATCGCCGGGCTGGGCCTGTTCCTCTACGGCACCATGCGCATGGAGAAAGCGCTGCGGCAATTGTCGGGGCGGCCGTTCAAGCTTTTTTTGCGCAGGCACACCGGCAATCTTTTTAAAGCGGTGCTCGGCGGCGTGCTGGTGACGGCGATGCTGCAGAGCAGCTCCGTGGTCTCGCTGATGGTGCTGGCTTTCGTGGGCGCCGGGATCATTTCTTTTCGCAACGCCTTGGGCGTCGTGCTCGGCGCAAACCTCGGCAGCACCTTCGTCAACTGGATCGTAGCGACGGTGGGTTTTCATTTCGACATCGAGAGCATCGCGCTGCCCGTGCTGGCCGTGGCCTCTACCGGCATGTTCTTTTTCAGCGAGCGCCGCGCGCTGTACAACTTGCTGAAGCTTTTTCTCGGTTTCTCGCTGATGTTCCTCGGGCTCGGCTTCATCCAGGAAGCCGCCGAGCTCGCCGTGAAGCGCTTCGACATCAGCGGCTACGTAGAGTACGGCACATGGGCCTTCGTGCTGATCGGGCTGGTGATCACGGTGATCATCCAGACCAGCTCCGCCACCGTGGCCATCGCGCTGACGGCTTTGAACGCGGGCGTGATCGATCTCACCGGCGCAGCGGCAGTCGTTATCGGGTCGGAGGTGGGAACGACGGTGAAGCTCGTGCTCAGCGGGATGAAAGGCAACGTGGACAAAAAACGTTTGGCTGCTGCGAACTTCTCATTCAACGTGCTGACGAGCATTCTCGCGTGGATCTTTTTGCAGCCGCTCATCGCTTTCGTCACGAAGGTGCTGCACATCAGCGATCCGCTCATCGGCCTGGTCATGTTCCAGACGGTAGTGAACTTCGGCATCATCCTGCTGCTGCTGCCGCTGATGAAATGGTTCGCCGATTTTCTCGAAAAGCGTTTCTCCCGCGACGCCACCGACGGCTCCCTGCTCACGCGCGACCTGCTGGCCATGCCCGAGCCCGCCATCGACCTGCTGCGGCAGGAAGCGGAAAATTTACTGCGCCACGCGATGGGCTACGTGCACCTCGCGCTCGACACCGAGCGCAGAAATTCCGATGAAGGATTTTCCGCGATGCTGCGCAATCTTGTAAAAACCTCGGGCAAGAGCAATGAAGCCTACGAGCGGCTGAAGCAGACCGAGGGCCAGCTGCTGGAATTTTACGTGCGGCTGGAAGAGCAGGAGCTGAACCAGAAAACGCGCGCGCAGCTCTCGCAGTACCTCGGCGCCGTGCGGCAAGCCGTTCACGCCGCGAAAGAAGTGAAGGACGTGCGGCACAACATCAAAGAGTTCAACGATTCCGCCAACGACCGCCTGCACGAATGGAAGCGCCGCCTGCAGGACGAGTGGATCGAATTCGATTCGGAGTTCGCGCGCCTGCAGGAAGAGCCGGACGATGAGCGGATGCTGCAATTGCTCGGCGAGACGATGAAAAAGGCCTACGAAGAGCAGCAGCGCAATCACAGCGAAGTGCTGAAAGCGCTTTCCGAAAAGGAGATCAACGAGCTGGAAGCTTCCACCGTGATGAACGTGCTGCGCGACATGCTTTCCGCCAAGCGCGCGCTGCTGCGCGCGGCCGCCTACCTGCGCCTGCCGCCGGAGAAAGCGGATGCGTTCGAGTATTCGCCGCCGGTGAGCACGGGGTGAGCGATTACCAGTTCCTGATTTCGGATTGCGTTTACTTGCGTTAACCGTCATTGCTTCACTGCGTTCACTTCCGCCGGCGCTTCAGTGAACTCCGTTCGCAATGACTGGTTCAGGGGGGATAGAGAGAAAAATTACTTGAAATACTTCTCCGCGATCGTTCGCAGCTCCTCCGCCACCGGCGGCGTGCCGCAGATCAATTGTTTTCCGAAAAGAAAATTATTCCCGCCGTCAAAATCGATCACCGCGCCCCCGGCTTCCTGCACGATCACAGCGCCGGCGGCCACGTCCCAGGGATTCAGCCCGTACTCGTAGAATGCATCGAAGCGGCCGCAGGCCACGTACGCCATGTCCGTCGCAGCGGAGCCGATGCGGCGCAGGCCCCGCGCGCGCTGCAGCAGTTCCCCGAAGAGGCCGAGGTATTGCTCGCGCTTCGCGCCGGTGTCGTAGGGAAAGCCGGTGGCGGTGAGCGCGTCGGACAACTGCTTCGTTTTCGAAACGTGGATTTGTTTTCCGTTCAGGTACGCGCCGCCGCCTTTCCAGGCGTAAAAGCATTCGTCGAGGTTCACTTCGTAGATCACGCCGAGCAGCGGCTCGTTGTTGCGCGCCAGGCCGATGCTCACGCAGAAGCAGGGCAGGCCGTGAATGAAATTCGTAGTGCCGTCCAGCGGATCGATGATCCAGTCGTATTCCGTTCCGCGCTCGCGCGTCGCATCTTCTTCGGTGATGAAGCCGGCGCCGGGCAGGAGAGAGGAAAGGCCTTCCACCACCATGCGCTCCGAAGCTTTGTCCACGTGCGTCACGAAGTTGTTGCGTCCTTTGATCTCGACGGAAGCCACGTCGAACTGTTCGCGTTCGCGGCGGATGAAGGCGCCGGCCTCGCGCGCGACCTGCTGCACCTGCGTGCATAATTTTTCGAGATCGTTCGTGCTCATTTCAATTCGACCAGGTAAATGTCACGCTTTTGCCCATGATGTTGAGCTGAACGTAACATGCAATTCGCTTGCCGTTTGGCATGCTGCGTGCAAAAATTAAGTGCCCTGTAATTTTTCTTTCCGGCGTTTTCGCGTCCACCACAGGCCGGTGCAGCCGAGCAGCACGAGGATGACGGCGATGAATTCCGCCTGCGTGACCTTGAAGCTGCCGATGCGGAACATTTCTTCGTTCACGCGGATGAGCTCGATGCAGAAGCGTTCGACGCCGTTCATGATGAGATAGATCGAGAACAGCTGGCCCGGCGCCGTGACGCGTTTGCGGATCGCCCAGAGGATGAAGAAAAATAAGATGCAGGTCACGGCTTCGTACAGCGGCGTGGGCCACACGGGCTCGGGCAGCTGCGTGCAGTGATCGCCTTCGCAGCCGGGGATCGGCACGCCTTCTTCGTTCACGTTGTTCGGGTAGGTGTAGCCCCAGGCCCATTGCGGCAGGAACGAAGGAGCAGGAGACGTGTTCACCACGCCCCAGTCGCCGTCGCCGGACACCTGGCAGCCGATGCGGCCCACGCCGTACGCGAGCATGAGCGAAGGCGCGGCCGCGTCCATCACGTGCAGCAGCGGCATCTTGTGCCTGCGCGCATACCACAGCACCGCGAGCCCGCCCACGATCAGCCCGCCGTACATGGTCAGGCCGCTGAAGGAAAAAAGCATTTCGGAGAACGCTTCGCCGAAGGTTTGTCCCGTGCGCTCGAGGCGTTCGCCGCCGAGCTGCTTGAGATTTTCAAGAATGTGGAACAGCTTCGCGCCGATGATCCCGCCCAGCGCGGCCATCAGCGTGATGTTGCCCACGTGGTCGGCGGCGGAAACTTTTTCTTCGATCTCTTTCGGCTCCGGCAATTTTTTCTTGTTCGCCGAATACCAGCGCCAGCCCGCGAACACGATGCCCAGCAGCATGCCCGCGATGAGGTTGCCTTCCGTCGACAGCACGTACGCGCGCGGATCGGCCGTGGCGCCTTCGTCGATGAGCAGGCCGACGATCTTCCAGCCGATGATGAAGCCGAAGAAGAATTGCGTGATCAGCTCCTGCGCCGTGGCCGGCACGCCGATCTTCACCCTGCGCGTCGAAGGGGTGAACTGTCCCAGCTTTTCGCGGCGGCGGATCTCTTTCGCGAGAAAAACAGCGGCGAGCAGAAAAGCGATCGCTACGAAGAAACCGAAGCTTTGCAGCAATTTTAATCCGGGAAGATCGAGACCGAAAAGATCTTTGACGGCGTGATATATCGTCGGGTACATAAATGTGCGAATGAAGGCTCAAAGCTACGCACATTTTAGAAGAGGCAGAGACTAGTGCGCGTGATCGAGGTCCTCGTTCTGGTACAAGGATTCCATCCCGATCGTATTCCCCGCGCCGGCATTTCCGCCCGGGGAAAGCTGCCGGATCAGTTTGGCCTGTACGATGCCGTCGCTGTCGAGCGTCTCGAGCTTCACTTCGCAGAGCGTGTTCGCGAGCGCTGCGTCATAAGGCATTTTCACTTTCACGTAATTTTCGCTGTAGCCGAAGATGCAGCCGTTCTTCTCTTCCTGCTCGAACAGCACGGTGCGCGTTTCGCCGAGGTGCTGCGAATAAAAACGGCGCAGCTTTTTGTCGGAGAGGATGCGCAGCATTTTGTTGCGGCGCTTGCGCTCCTCGGGCGGCACCACGCCGGGCAGCTTGATCGCTTCGGTATTGTCGCGCTCGCTGTAGGTGAATACGTGCAGGTACGAAATGTCCAGCCCGTTGAGAAAATTATAGGTCTCGAGAAAATCCTCCTCCGTCTCGCCGGGAAAACCCACGATCACGTCCACGCCGATGCAGCCGTGCGGCATCAGCGCTTTGATCCTCTCCACGCGGCCCGCGTACAGCTCGCGCAGGTAGCGGCGGCGCATCAGCTTCAAAACTCTGTTCGAGCCCGATTGCAGCGGGATGTGAAAATGCGGCACGAAACGTTTCGAGCGCGAGACGAATTCGATCGTTTCGTCTTTCAGCAGGTTCGGCTCGATGCTGGAGATGCGGATGCGCTCGACGCCGTCGATCTCGTCCAAAGCCTGGACCAATTGCAGGAAGGTGTGCTCGTGCGTTCGCCCGCCTTCGTCGCCTTTGCCGAAATCGCCGAGGTTGACGCCGGTGAGCACGATCTCTTTCACGCCGAGCGAGGAAATGTGCCGCGCGTTTTTCAGCGCGTTCTCCAGCGTATCGCTGCGGCTGCGGCCGCGGGCCAGGGGAATGGTGCAGAAGCTGCAGGAGTAATCGCAGCCGTCCTGCACTTTCAGAAAGGCGCGGGTGCGGTCGCCGAACGAGTACGCGTCCACGAAAAAGTTCGCTTCTTCGATCTCGCAGGAAAAAATTTCCGCGCGCTCTTTTTTCTTCAGCTCGTCGAGGTAATTGAGCAGCTTGAATTTCTCCGTCGCGCCCAGCACGAGGTCGACGCCTTCGATCTGCGCGATCTCCTGCGGCTTGAGCTGCGCGTAGCAGCCCATGATCACCACGCAGGCGTCGGCGCGGCGCGCGAGGGCCTGGCGCACGATGCTTTTGCATTCCTTGTCCGCGTTGGCCGTTACCGAGCAGGTGTTGATCACGTACACGTCCGCCGCCTCGGTGAATTCCACCTTGCGCCACCCCGCCTCCTCCATGATCCGGCCGATGGCCGAGGTCTCGGAGTAGTTCAGCTTGCAGCCGAGGGTGTGGAAAGCGACGGTTTTGGAAGTGCTCATGAAGGCGCAAAAGTACGGATTTTACAGGGAGATGCAGCGGGAAAGGGCAAACCGGCAAAAGGTAACAAGACAAAAAAAAGGGCCAACAATTTCACGCAAACGCCGCCCGCTGAGCCGCGTTTTTCCCACTGTTAACATTTTGCTGTTTAAAACGCGTCCGCGCACGGGCTTCGCGCCGCAAGGCTTTCCACTAAACTTGTTGAAGGAAAAATTCCCCCTGAGCTCACCTGGAAACTACAAGGCAGGAGGACGCGCGGCTTGAGACATCGCGCTCCTCCTGCCCAGGGGCAAAAACCACTCGACATGCGCCGTCCCTTCGTGCTGCTTCTCGCACCGCTTTCGCTTTTTCTCCTCAGCACCTGCAGCGGGGGAGGAGAGGCCAACGACAAAAGCAAGATCTTCCGCTACAACGAGCTCGGCGACGTCAACTCGCTGGATCCCGCGGCGGCTGCGGATTTCGAGAGCACCTGGGCGGTGAACCAGCTGTTCAACGGGCTCGTCGAGATGGACGACAGCCTGCGCGTGCAGCCCTGCATCGCGAAAAAATGGAGCCTGAGCGAGGACGGTCTTACGTACACCTTCACGCTGCGCGACGATGTGAAATTTCACGACGATACCGTTTTCCCCGGCGGGAAAGGCCGCAAGGTCGTCGCGGCGGATTTCGTGTACAGCTTCGAGCGCCTCTTCAACAAAAGCGTCTCGAAGGCTTCCACGCTGGTGGACATGATCGACCGCGATCCGCAAAAAGCGAAGCCCGGCTTCGAAGCGCCGAACGACAGCACCTTCGTCATCTTCCTGCGATCGCCGTACAAGCCCTTCATCAGCATTCTCACGATGAAATATTTTTCCGTCGTGCCGAAAGAAGCGGTGGAGCATTACGCGGAGAAGTTCATGTACAATCCCGTGGGCACCGGCCCCTTCGAGTTCCGCAACTGGATCCGCGGCATGAAGCTGGTGATGCTGCGCAACGCGAATTATTTTAAAACGGACGCGGAAGGAAATCGCCTCCCGTATCTCGACGCCGTCGTCGTCAATTTCATCCGCGAGCCTGAATCCGCATTCATGCAATTCCGCCGCGGCGATCTCGACATGCTCTCGGGCATGGATGCGATCAACAAGGAAATGGTGCTGGAGAAAGACGGGCAGCTGAAAGCGTCGCTGAAGGACGAATACGTTTTGCTCAGCCGTCCTTTTTTGAAAACCGATTACCTCGGCGTGCTCGTCGATCCGAAGAGCGAGGTGGCGCAGGCTTCTCCTTTGCGCGACCGGCTGGTGCGGCAGGCGCTGAACCACGCGTTCGACCGCGAGCGCATGGTGCGTTATTTGCGTTACAACCTCGGCACGCCCGCCACCGCCGGCTTCCTGCCGCCCGTGCTGCTGCCCGGGAAAAAAGTGAAAGGCTACGAGTACGATCCCGAACGCGCGCGCCAACTGCTCTACGAAGCCGGCTACAAAGAGCCGAAGGACATGCCGACGGTGACGCTCTACATCACGAAGCAGTACAGCGACATCGCCGAGTTCGTGCGCAGCCAGTGGAGCGAGATCGGCGTGCGCGCAGACATCAATTACATGGAGCCCACGCCGTTCAAATCCGCCGTCGCCGAAGGCCGCGTGAGCCTCTTCCGCAAATCCTGGGTAGGCGATTATCCCGACCCGGAAAATTTCATGGCGCTCTTCGACAGCCGCAAGTTCAGCCCCAGCAACGGCAGCAACTATTCGCACTTCAGCAACGCGCTTTTCGACAAGCTTTACGACCGCAGCATGATCGAGCAGAACGACAGCATCCGCCTGGAGCTGTTCCGCCAGATGGATCAGCTCGTGATCAATGAAGCGCCGGTGATCCCGCTGTATTACGACCAGGCCGTGCGGCTGGTGCAGAAGAACGTGGAAGGGATGACGATGGATCCGACGAATTTGCTGAACCTGGAGCGGGTGAGGAAGAGCGCGGAGAAGAAGTGAGCCGTTCCGTCTCTGCAATTTTTTTTCACCTGCGCGAAAAGTACCGACACTTATCAACGGATCGCCAATAGTTCAGCCCGTACTGCGTACTTTAGCGGAAACACCAACTCTTTTTTATGCGCAATCCCTCGGCCGCCCTCATCATGGGCATCTGCATCATCATCACTTCCGTCGTGCTGGCCAAAGCCTGGAAGAAAACGCATGTCACGCACGAAACGATCAGCGTCACCGGCGCGGCGCAGGAGAATTTCACGGCCGATCTCATCGTCTGGCGCGGCTCTTTCTCGCAGCAGGCCCCCAGCCTGAAAGAAGCTTACGCGCTGCTGAAGACCGACATGGGCAACATCCGCGCGTACATCATGAAAAAAGGCGTGGGCGAGAAGCAGATCGTGTTCTCCTCGGTGAACATCTCGAAGCAGTTCAAAACGCAGTACAACGATAAAGGCGAAGTCTCCGGCGAAACCTTCGAAGGCTACCGGCTCACGCAATCGGTGCAGGTGGAATCGAACGAAGTGGACAAAGTGGAAACGCTTTCCCGCGAGGTCACCGAACTGATCGACTCGGGCATCGAGCTGAGCTCCGACGATCCCGAATATTATTACACCAAGCTCGCCGACCTGAAGATCAAAATGCTCGCCAACGCCACGAAAGACGCCCGCACCCGCGCCGAGCAGATCGCCGAGAACGCCGGCAGCGACATCGGCAAGCTGCGCCAGGCCAACATGGGCATCTTCCAGATCACCGCGCAGAATTCTTCCGAAGATTACACCTGGGGCGGCGTGTACAATACCTCGTCGAAACGCAAGACGGCTTCGATCACCGTGAAACTGGAATTCGAAACGGATTAAGCGATCGCGTTTGTAACTACGCACAAAGCCCCGCTTCTACGCAGTAGAGGCGGGGCTTTGTTTTAAAGGATGCTTTAAAACCTTTCGAGCTGCGAGAAGAAGAACGTGCCTTCGATCTCTGCATTCTCATCGCTGTCCGAGCCGTGGATGGCGTTGGCGGCGATGGACTTGGCGAAGAGGTTGCGAATGGTGCCCGGGGCGGCTTTCGCGGGGTCGGTGGCGCCGATCAGGTTGCGGAAGTCGGCCACGGCGTTGTCTTTCTCCAGGATGGCCGCCACGATGGGGCCCGAAGACATGTAGTCCACCAGTTCGCCGTAGAAAGGGCGCTCCTTGTGCACGGCGTAAAAACGTCCTGCGACTTCGGGGCTGAGGCGCGTGTATTTCATAGCCACGATGCGGAATCCCGCTTCGTTGATCTTGGCCAGGATGGGCCCGATGTGGTTGTTCTCCACCGCGTCGGGCTTGATCATGGTGAATGTTCTGTTGCTTGCCATAAGATGCGTTTCTTGTCTTTTTAAATCGGGTGCAAAACTACGCATTTTCTTTACATGCTATCGATAAAGGCTTCTTATTGAGCGTAAAAGTGTCTCGATCTCATTCCGCTTTTCTTTATCGCTTTGCCTTGTGAACGCTCGAAAGTCATTTCATCCAATTCAACCGAGCCCGTGGCTTTTTCGCTTATCCATGCGCTTTTGCGGCCGCACGTTTGACAACAAACGTGCTCGTTTTGATAAGCATCTTTGCCCGTTCTGTCGGCAATTAATCCGATGAGCCGCTGAATGATCGATCCGTGATGCTTTTCCCTCAGATCGTTCTGAGCGATCACGTAGGACTCGATAAAATTCCAGACCGGGTGATCCGGCGCATAGAAATATTTGAATCCGCTTTGATTTGAATAAATGAATTCGCCATAAGAGAAATCCGAAAGCTTAGGCGCGTAAAACTCGTCTCCGCAGAAAATGCACCTGGCTTGAAAAACTGCAGCTCTCATCGATCGTGATCCTCGAAACATTGCGGCCCGATCGCCCCGCCGCCGTATTCCAGCGCGACTTTCTCATTGTGCAAAATATACCTGCAGCTGTCGTTGTAATCTTCTTTTACGCTGTCTGCCATCGCTTTGTCGAAAACGGCGTAAAAATACATGCCCATGCGGCTGCGTCTAAAACCGATCTGGCAGGGCGTCCCGTTCCGGATGGAAATGCAGTTCGCCTTATCCAACCTTCTTTTTAATGTGGAAAGTGTTTGCTGCGTCCAGCCCAGCACATTCAGCAGAGAATCCGTTTTTTCTGAATGCGTGTTGATATCTCGCCCGATCGTAAATTTTCCATTGGCTTCGAGCTCGAAAATGGCGAGATGATCCGCATCCTCAAATTCGATGAACACGTGTTTATCTGCTGGTACGATAGCGTTCACGTAACGCTCCAGCTCATGAACCTCGTTCGTTTTCTCTTATAATTTTCGATCAGATCGGCTTTCGAATAGGTCGTGCTGAACGGTTCGCTGAAGGCAAACAATATGAAGAAGACGTAAACCACATAGACGGCCACAACCACGATCACGCCGATGCTCAGGAAGATCAGAATGCGTTTCAAGCCGGGGCTCATCGATAATAAAATTTAAACTGCTTCCCCAGTAAAAAATTATTGTGCCTGATTTCTTTGATCGTGTTGTCCGGATTGTAAATAATTACTGTTTCACCGTCTCCGGTAATTCGGGTGACCCTGTTCATCCGGTCATAATTGTAAAATGTGCTCCCCATCGTTCCGCTGCCTTCCGCCTGCATGCGTATGACGCGGTTGTGACGGTCGTACGCGTAGCATTTCACCAGCCTGGGATAAATGCTCCAATCACATTCTTTTTCCTGTGCCGGATTTTTGAACATCCCGCCGGTCGGCATATAATAGGGAAAAAGGAAAATCGTGTGGGTGAAATAAAGGTCGATTTTCGTTTGTGAAAGATCGATCAGCGAGTCACGGATAAGCGTGTCCGTCACGACCTGGTATCCCGGGTTTTGATTGTCGATACTTACCACGGTCAGCCGCACCAGCGAGCCGCGTTGCGTTTTCACAGGCTCGGGAGAAGAGGTCGTGGATTCGCACGAGGCAATCGTCAGGCCGAGCAAAACAATGAGGATGGGCGTGAGCTGCATTGCACATGCAAGTTATCAAGTCCCTGTTTCGCGCAAGAGATTGGGAAGAAGGCTTTGCTATTTTTAACAGGACGGCACCTGCAACAACGATCAACAACTATTAACAGATAACGAAGCCCATTTCCCGTTAACTTTGCCTCCTCAAATCGATTCTTTTGAAGATCAGCAATAAAGCAGGACTCGCCCGCCTCCTCCGCGCAAAGCAGCGCATCCTCATCGTCACCCACTGGTCGCCCGACGGCGATGCGATGGGCTCTTCGCTGGGGCTGTACAATTACCTGAAGAAAAAAGGCCACGCGGTCACCGTCGTCACGCCCAACGATTATCCTGAATTCCTGCATTGGATGAAAGGGCATAAGCAGGTGATCAACCACCAGCAGCAAAGCGACAAAGCCGCCCGCGCGGTGAAGAACGCATCGCTCATCTTCTGCCTCGATTTCAACGACCTCAAGCGCATCAGCGAGCTCGGCGTTTTGGTCTCCGCCAATCCCGCGCCGAAAGTGATGATCGATCATCACCCGCAGCCCGCGGACTTCGCGCAGTTCAGCCTGCACAGCGTGAGCGCCAGCTCCACCTGCGAGCTCATCTGGGAATTCATCCGCCAGCTGGGCGACGTGAAGCTGATCGACGCGCACATCGCCTCCTGCCTCTACACGGGCATCATGACGGATACCGGTTCCTTCCGCTTTCCTTCCGCCGGCGCGCAAACCCACCGCATCATCGCGAGCCTCATCGAAGCCGGCGCGAAAAACGCCGAGATCCACACCGCCGTTTACGACGACAATACCGAAGACCGCCTGCGTTTGCTAGGCTACGCGCTCAGCGAAAAATTAAAGGTCAGCCATGAATTCCGCACTGCCTGGATCACGCTCAGCGCGGCGGAGCAGGAGCGTTTCCGCTACCGCAAAGGCGACACCGAAGGACTGGTCAACTATTGCCTCAGCATCCGCGGCATCCGCTTCGCGGCATTTTTCGCCGAGCGCGACGGAACGGTCAAGGCCTCTTTCCGCTCGAGGGGGAGCTTCGACGTGAACCAGTTTGCGCGCGAGCATTTCAGCGGGGGCGGACACCGCAACGCCGCCGGCGGCAGCTCGGAGCTCGACATGGCGAGCTCGGTGAAAAAATTTACTGCGCTCCTCCCGCGTTATAAGCAGCAACTGGAAAAACCATGAAACGCGCGAAATCCCGAATTCGAAATCCCCAACCGATGACTATCGGTTCACAAGACGATCCAGGAAAAATTTCCCGGAACGGGCATGCATCGTTCGGGATTTGGAATTTAATGATTGGAATTTTTTTTCTTGCTGCCTGCAACGAGCCCGCCCCGCAGAAGCCCGAGCTTTCCAAGGAAGACGTTGAGCACCTCTCGCAGGAGATGAACAAGTGGGACGCCACGCGCCAGAAAGACGAGATCGATGCCTACGTGAAAAACCGCGGCTGGGAAATGACGGAGACCGGCACCGGCCTGCGCTACATGTACGTGAAAAAAGGCGAAGGCGCGCCTGCGAAGAACGGCGGCGCCGTGCTCGTGGCGTACAAAGTTTTTTTGCTCGACGGCACGCTGTGCTACAGCTCGGAGCAGGACGGCCCGCGCACCGTGCGCATCGGGAAAGATTATGTAGAGTCCGGGCTGCACGAAGCCCTGCAGCTGATGAAGGTGGGCGACCAGATGCGTTTTATTCTCCCCTCGCACCTGGCGCACGGCCTCACCGGCGATGACGATAAAATCCCCCCGCGCTCGACCGTGATGTACGAGATCGAGCTCCTCAAAACCGAATGAAAGACCTTAACAAACAGTACCCGGATCGTCGTAGACCTGGTCTCCGACGTTGCCTTTACAAAAGCACGTACCTGGCCGCGCTCATTTTCCTCGCCTCCTGCGGCGACCGCGCCAAAGAAAGCGCGAAGTATCCCGGCTACTTCGAAACGGGCGAAGGCGTGCACTACCGCATTCACACCGTAGGCGAGAGCGGCCGCAAGCCGAAGGAAACGGACTGGCTCGAGCTGCAGATGATCAACACCGTCGCCGACTCCACCGTGTACGATTCGGAGCTCGACAACGCGCGGGGCACCCTGCTGATGCCTTTCGCCGGCAACCGTTTTTTCAGCGTGCTCTCCGAAGGCGACAGCGCCACGTTCATTCTTCCCGCTTCTGGAATTTTCGCTTACAACTACGACAGCGCCGCGCAGCTCATGCGCATGAACGTGAAGCTGGTGGCCGTTGTGGATGAAGCGGAGGCCGATAAGCGGAACGGCGTATCTTCGCGCGACCCGGAGCTGGACGAGCAGAAGCTGATGGCCGTGTACCTGCGCAAGAAAAAAATATCCGCGCAGCCCAGCGGGGAAGGATTATATTTCTTCCCGCAGAAAGAAGGAAGCGGCGCTGCGCCCGAAGCGGGAAAAACCGTCGTAGTGCGTTACCGCGGCAGCTTTCTCAACGGCCAGGCTTTCGACCAGCCGCGCGGCCCGGTGGAGTTCAGCTGGGGCGCCGAGCGGCAGATGCTGCGGGGCCTGGAGCTGGCCGTGTCGAAGATGAAGAGCGGGGGAGCGGCGACGGTGCTGCTGCCTTCGCGGTTGGCCTTCGGGAAGGACGGTTCGGGCGACGGGCGCGTGAAGCCCTGGACGCCGGTGCTCTACGAGATCGAATTAATGGAAGTCAAATAATCAAACCATCATATCCAAACAGACCAATGAAAATTCTCTGCACCGCATTCCTTTTTTTCACCGCGCTCTTCATGGCCGCCTGCGGCGGCGATGAGCAAAGCGACCGTTTCCCCGGCTATGAGCAGCATGCGTCCGGCGTGTATTTCAAAAAGCATAAAACAGGCACAGGAAAAGTATCGCCCTCCGACAGCGATTACGTTTTCCTCAGCCTGCGCTACACGACGGAAAAAGATTCGATGTTCAACGACAACGGCGGACGCATGATGTCCACCATCGTGCGCAAGCCGCTTTACAAAGGTGATTTCTACCAGCTCATCCGCGACATGAAAGTGGGCGACAGCATCACTTTCATGATGAGCGTGGACTCGCTGCGCGAATTTTATAAGCTGAACGATTTCCCCGCGTACATCGATACGAACGGCTACATCGGTTACGCCGTGCGCCTCGACAGCGTGCTCACCAAGGCCGAGTGGAAAGCGGAAGAAACATCCATGCGCAACCTCGTGGTAAACGACAGCGCGCTGCTCGCGAAATTCATCCAGGACCGCGGCATCACCGCGAAGCCCGACGAGTTCGGCCTCTACGTCATCGAATCGGTGAAGGGCGCGGGCGCCGAGGTCAAGCCGGGCATGGTGGCTACGGTGAAATACAAAGGCTATTACCTCAACGGCAAAGAATTCGACTCGGGAGAATACGCGTTCCCCGTCGGCATGCAGCAGGTGATCCCCGGCTGGGACATGGGCATTCCCAGGATGCGCGTCGGCAGCAAAGGCATGCTCATCGTGCCCCCTTCGCTCGGCTACCGCGACGGCCTCACCCGCGTGTTCGACGTCGAGATCCTCAACGCGCAGGCCGGCCCCGCCGGGATGCCGCAGGCGCCGAGAGGCAGGTAGTGGTAAAATGATGTGCAGATCTCAGATATGCAGATTTCAGATTAAAGTCCAGGCTCATCAGCACATCTGGGATCTGCACATCAATTCCAGGTACTGAATTTTATTTTTCGCTTTTAAAATGCGTATGCTCGCTGTCACCACGTTCTTCCTTTTCGCCGCAGCGACTTGCGGCGAGATAAAAGAATACAATTCCGTGCGCGTGGAAAATCCCGTAACGGTGAAAACGGATTCCGGGCTGGAATACACGATCACCGCGAAAGGCGAAGGGCCGCAGGCGAAGGTCGGCGACCAGGTGATCGTGCATTATACCGGCCGCTTTTCCAATGGAGAAAAATTCGACAGCTCGCTCGACAACGGCGAACCCTACAAGTTCACCATCGGGAAATCAAGAGTGATCCAGGGCTGGCACGAAGCCTTCGCGCTGCTGCATGCGGGCGATAAAGCCACGCTGAAAATCCCCCCGCACCTCGCCTACGGCTCCACCGACCGCAACGGCATTCCCGCCAACTCCACGCTTTTTTTCGAAGTGGAATTGCTGGGCATCGCCGGTGCGAAATAATAAACACAAGCATTAAATTTGATCCTGATGAAAACACTCGCTCTTCTCACCGCCTGCTTCTTCGGCAGCGCGCTTTTTGCACAGAAATACGCCTCGACGCCGGTAAAGAAACCCGCCAGGATGAAAACGGCGTCCGGTATCGAGTACACCGTCACTGCCCAGGGCAACGGTCCCAAACCGCTGCCCGGCGATAAAGTGGTGGCCCGCGCCGTCGGCCGCCAGCTCGATTCGGCTCTCATCAAGAAGAAGGGAGAGGTCAACTACGTGAAGCTTTACCCGCAATGCAAAGTGGTCGACAGCTCCACGGTGAAGCAGCCGGGAACGCACACGGTCGGCAAGAACGAAGTCGTGCAGGGCCTCGATGAGGTATACAAGCTGCTGAACGCGGGCGACAAAGCGGTCGTATACATTCCTGCGACTGCCAATCCGCGCGGCGCGCTCATCTACGAAGTGGAAGTGCTCGACATTCTTCCCGCGCGGCGTCCCTGGGCCGTGCAGCCCGGGCAGGATACGATCACCACGGCGTCCGGCCTGCAATATGTCATCTATCACACGAACAAGGACAGCGCGCTGCCGAAAAAAGGCGACGAAGTCCACATGCATTACGCCGGCTTCCTCACCGACGGCATGCCCTTCGATAATTCTTATGACCGCGGGCAGGCCCTGCCCTTCAAGCTCGGCAAGCGCCAGGTGATCCCCGGCTGGGAAGAAGCCGCTGCGCTCCTGCACAAAGGCGACAAGGCGAAGCTCATCATCCCCTCGAAGCTCGCCTACGGCGACCGCGGCTACCCCGGCCTTATCCCGCCGAAAGCCACGCTCGTGTTCGACGTGGAGCTTGTGGACATCAAGCAGAAAATGCCCATCAAGCAATTCGACATCACCGGCGCCACGAAGGAGGTCACTCCCGGCGGAACGGAAGTATATTTCATTCAGCGCGGCACAGGGCCCGCCGCCGCACCCGGCAAGCGCGTCACGGTGCATTACTCCGGCTTCCTGGAAAACGGCGAGATGTTCGACTCCTCCGTCGAGCGCGGTGCCCCGTATCCTGTCACGCTCGGCCAGCGCGCAGTCATTGCAGGTTGGGAAGAAGGGCTGCTGAAAGCGCGCCAGGGCGATAAGCTCCGCCTCGTGATCCCGTACACGCAAGGCTACGGCGCAGCCGGACGCCCGCCCACGATCCCGCCCAAGGCCACGTTGCTGTTCGACATCGAAGTGGTGAACGTGCAGTAAAGTCAAGGCTCACGGGCAGGGTCCCCAAGGAGAAATGCGGGCTTTCCACATTTGCCCGGACTTATCAACAAAGGTTTGGAAATCAAGAAGATTTGGCTTATCCTTGCATAGTTCAAACACAAAAAACACAAGCAAAATGCTCAGCAAGCTCCGTCACTTCGCACTTGGCAAGATGATCGTCGGTATGTTCGCCCTCTTCACTTTGGCGCTCGTCGCCGAATCTTGTGGACAGAAGAACGCCTGCGGATCGCGCCACCAGAAGAAAATGCGCCACAAGCGCATCAAGAAAGGCACGACCTTCATGTCGGGCCAGCCCACGCCCTAACAGGTTGGGGATAAAAGATCGAAGGCATCCCGCTTGCGCGGGATGCCTTTTTTGCTTTGTACTTGTGATCCGTAGTGTTGCGCGAAAATGATTTGTTACGCTGATGCAGCGTTTGCCGGTGCTTGTCACGATGAGCACGGTCGAAGCTTACGTACTTACTTCTTCGACTGCAGCACGCGCTCCAGCGCAAACATCTCATCGCGCAGCCGCGCCGCTTCCATAAAATCCATTTCCTTCGCCGCTGCTTCCATCGCGCGCCGCGTTTTCGCGATCGCTTTTTCCACCTGCTCCTTGTTCATGTACTGAACGACAGGCTCCGCAGCGATGGAAAGATTGTCCGTCTCTTCGTAGTAAGCTTGTCCTTTTGATTTCTTGTCTTTGCTGCCGCGCGTGATCTCCAGCACGCTGCTCAGCCCGTCCTTGCTCTTCACGATCTGCCGCGGCTGCAGGCCGTGCTCGAAGTTGTATTGAATTTGCTTTTTGCGGCGGCGATCGGTTTCGTCCATCGTCTTCCGCATCGAATCCGTGATGCGGTCGGCGTACATGATCACTTTGCCGTTCACGTTGCGCGCGGCCCGGCCAACCGTCTGCACGAGCGAGCGCTCCGAGCGCAGGAAGCCTTCCTTGTCCGCGTCGAGGATGGCGACGAGCGAAACTTCCGGCAGATCCAGTCCTTCGCGCAGCAGGTTGATGCCCACGAGCACGTCGAACAATCCCATCCGCAGGTCGCGCATGATCTCCACGCGCTCCAGCGTGTCTACGTCCGAGTGAATGTAGCGCGCGCGGATGCCGAGGTTGATCAGATATTTGTTCAGCTCTTCGGCCATGCGTTTCGTCAGCGTGGTCACCAGCACGCGCTCGTCGCGCTCCACCACTTTCGCGATCTCGTCAAGCAGGTCGTCTACCTGGTTCTGGCTGGGCCGCACTTCGATCATCGGGTCGAGCAGGCCGGTGGGGCGGATGACCTGCTCCACGACCACGCCTTCGCTCTGCTGCAATTCGTAATCCGCCGGGGTCGCGCTCACGTAGATCGTTTGCCCCTGCAGCTGCTCGAACTCTTCGAACTTCAGCGGGCGGTTGTCCATCGCGGCGGGCAGGCGGAAGCCGTATTCCACGAGATTGATCTTGCGCGAGCGGTCGCCGCCGTACATCGCGCGGATCTGCGGGATCGTCACGTGGCTCTCGTCGATCACCATCAGCATGTCTTTGGGGAAATAATCGAGCAGGCAGAACGGGCGCGAGCCTTGCGGGCGGCCGTCGAAATAACGCGAGTAGTTCTCGATGCCGGAGCAGTAGCCGAGCTCGCGCATCATCTCCATGTCGTACGTCACGCGGTCCTCCAGGCGCTTGGCCTCCGCTTCCTTGCCGATGCTTTTGAAATATTCCGTCTGCTTCAGCAGGTCGTCCTGGATTTGGTGGATCGCGCTCTTCATCGAATCCTGCGAGGTCACGAAAATATTCGCGGGATAAATGTTCACGCTCTCGTACTGCTCGATCTTCTGCCCCGTGGAAGTTTCAAACGATTCGATCTCTTCCAGCTCGTCGCCCCAGAACACGAAGCGCAGCGCATAGTCCGCATACGCCAGGTACACGTCGACCGTGTCGCCTTTCACGCGGAAATTCCCCCGGAAAAATTCATCCTCCGAGCGGGAATACAAGGCATTTACCAATTGGTGCAAAAATTTATTGCGGCTGAGCTGCTGTCCCTTTTTCACGTGGATGACGCTGCTCGCGAATTCTGCCGGGTTGCCGATGCCGTAGATGCAGGAAACGGAGGCGACCACGATCACGTCACGGCGACCGGAGAGCAGGGAAGAGGTCGCGCTCAGGCGCAGCTTCTCGATCTCGTCGTTGATCGACATGTCTTTTTCGATGAACGTATCGGTGGTCGGGATATAAGCTTCCGGCTGGTAATAATCGTAGTACGAGACGAAATACTCCACCGCGTTCTCCGGGAAAAAAAGCTTGAACTCGCTGAAGAGCTGCGCGGCCAGCGTTTTGTTGTGGCTGAGCACCAGCGTGGGCCTTTGCACTTGCTGGATGACGTTGGCCACGGTGAACGTTTTGCCCGAGCCGGTAACGCCGAGCAGGGTTTGCGCGGGCGTGCCGTTCTGCAGGCCTTCCGTCAGCTGCCTGATGGCTTCCGGCTGGTCGCCGGTGGGCTGGAAGTCCGATACGAGCTGGAATTTCGGCATGGGGCGCAAAGATACGGCGAAATCAGGCTGTTCAGGCCGGGTGCAGCCGGCAGATGCGGTTAAAACATGCAAAAACGCCCGGCCCGTTTTCCCGTTTCACATTCAGCCGTTCATCAATGCAACGATGCCTGCAAAAACGTAAAGCATGGAAAACAGCCTGAGCGTGAAAACGGCCGAACGTGTCAACGTGAAAACGGTATTTGTTAGATTTGCCCCCGAAATGATCCTAGGCAAAAAACTCGTCATCGTCCTCCCGGCCTACAACGCCGAGCAAACCCTGGAGCGCACGTATGCCGAAATCCCGTTCGACATCGTAGACGAGGTCGTCCTGGTCGACGACGCCAGCCGCGACCGCACCAGCGAAACGGCGCGCGGCATCGGCATCCGCCACGTCATCCGCCACGAGAAGAACAAAGGCTACGGCGGCAATCAAAAGACCTGCTACGACACCGCGCTTTCCCTCGGCGCCGACATCGTGATCATGCTGCACCCGGATTACCAGTACACGCCGAAGCTGATCCACTCCATGGCTTACATCATCGCCAACGACGTGTATCCCGTGGTGCTGGGCTCGCGCATCCTGGGCAAGGGGGCTTTGCGCGGGGGAATGCCGCTGTACAAATACATTTTCAACCGTTTCCTCACATTCTCGCAGAACGTGCTCGTCGGGCAAAAGCTTTCCGAGTACCACACCGGCTACCGCGCCTTCTCGAAAGAGGTGCTCGAAGGCATCAACTACCACGCGAATTCCGACGATTTCGTGTTCGACAACCAGATGCTTTCGCAGATCATATACGCGGGGTACGAGATCGCGGAGGTGACCTGCCCGACCAAATACTTCGAGGAAGCTTCTTCCATCAACTTCAGCCGCAGCATGAAGTACGGGCTCGGCTGCCTGGGCGTTTCGTTCACGCACCGCTTGTGCAAGTGGGGCCTGATGCGCTCGAAATTATATGCGAAACCGGCCGCTCCCGGGGCCTGAAAAAGGCATTTGAGCGGTCGAAAGCTAAAATCCGGGCTACCCTTCTAAACCGTTTTTGGAAGTTTTCAACAGGCCTCTTCCGGGACTTGTAGTCAGGCAAAGCGGAAAAAAGTGCAATTGAAACCTAATTCAGCTCATAAAAATGGTTGACTAGCGTCCTTTTTTCCCTTATCCTTGCCTTACCGAAATGTCTAATCACTAAACCAAACGTATCAACATGAAAAAAATCGTTACGCTTCTCGCCGGAGCCGCGTTGTGCACCTCTTCCTTTGCACAGCTGACGCCCGGCAGCACGGCTCCCGACTGGACGTTCAGTGACCTGAACGGTAACTCGTGGAACCTGTACACGCTTCTGAACCAGGGCAAGACCGTCTTCATCGACGTTTCCGCTACCTGGTGCGGGCCCTGCTGGAACTACCACAACAGCCATGCGCTCGAAGATCTTTATGCGAACCACGGCCCCACGGGCACTGTCGACCAGATGGCCATGGTGTTCTTCATCGAAGGCGATGCTTCCACGACGGTAGCCGATCTGAACGGCACCGGCGGCAACACGCAGGGCAACTGGGTGACCGGCACGCCGTACCCGATCATCGATCCGGGCACCAGCACGAACACCTTCAACAACGATTACAACATCGGTTACTTCCCCACCATTTACATGGTGTGCCCGGCAGACAAGAAGATCTACGAAGTAGGTCAGCTTCCCGAGCCCCAGCTGGTGGCTGCGATGAACACCTGCGCGTACAACAACGACGTGCTGCCGGTTGGCGCTCCCAGCCTGGCCTGCGCGACTTCCTGGACGCCGACCTTCACGCTGAAGAACAACAGCTACACCACTACGCTGACCTCGGCCAACGTCGACTACACGATCGACGGCGGCTCGCCGATGAACTACACCTGGAACGGCAGCCTCGCCGCCGGCCAGACCACTACGGTGACGCTGCCCACGGTGACCCTCACCGCCGGCACGCACACGTTCGCTGTGACGACCAACACGCCGAACGGCGGCGTTGACGCCAACAACAACAACAACATGGCGAGCTACACCTTCTCGATCAACACGGCTCCCGGTACGGCTTCGCCCATGACGAACAACTTCTCGTCGACCAGCTTCCCGTACACCAACTGGATCCTCGCCAACCCGGACAACGACATCACCTGGGACCAGGTTTCCACGAACGGCGGCTCGATCAAGCTCGACTGCTACAGCTATGGTGACGTCGGCGAAATGGATGACGTGGTGATCGAACCCGTCGACCTGAGCAGCACCACTACGCCTTCGCTGCAGTTCAACGTGGCGCACGCGCGTTACAGCGCCAGCTACTCGGACGAGCTCCGCGTTTACGCTTCTACGGATTGCGGCGTGACCTGGACGCAGCTCTGGGCTAAAGCAGGCAGCACGCTCGCTACGGCTCCGAACACCACCAGCGCCTTCACACCGACAGCGACCCAGTGGCGCAACGAGTGCATCAACCTGAGCAGCTACGTTGGCAACAACAAGGTGTTCCTGATGTTCCGCAGCATCAACGGCTACGGCAACAACATCTACATCGACGACATCAACGTCAGCAACACGGTTTGCCCCACCGGCATCCAGAACATCGCTGTCGAGAACGGCATGTCGGTTTACCCGAACCCGATGAACGAGAACGCTACCGTATCGTTCACCCTGGGCACCGCTTCCAACGTGACGATGAACATTTACAACATGGTCGGCGAGCTCGTGTTCACGAACAGCTACGGCCACATGAATGCCGGCAACCAGCTCATCCGCCTCAACGGCCAGAACCTGAGCAACGGCATGTACTTCGTCGAGATCAACGCAGGCGGCACCCGCAGCGTGCAGAAGTTCTCGGTGAGCAAGTAATCTTTGCCATCACATAAAAGAGCCGTCTCTGCGCAAGCAGAGACGGCTCTTTTTTTGTGGCGATCCCGGCGCGACTCGAACGCACGACCGGCTGCTTAGAAGGCAGCTGCTCTATCCAGCTGAGCTACGGGACCGAATATTTCCGGATACGATTTCGGATTTGACGAATGGTATATAAAAAATCCGAAATCGTATATCCGAAATAAGGTCGGGGCGACTGGACTCGAACCAGCGATCTCCAGGTCCCAAACCTGGCGCGATACCAACTTCGCTACGCCCCGAACAATGCGCCTTATCACAGGGGCAAAGGGCTGCAAAACTATTACTAATCCAAGGAATACGCAAAAGGGTGTACTGGCGGGGCGGATCCTTCCTCACTGCTCAACCCAGGCTCCTCTTCAGCGCCAGCATCCCGATCGCCGTCAGCGCGGCTTCGTCGCCTTTGTTGCCGTGCTTCCCGCCGCTGCGGGCCTGCGCCTGTTCCAGCGTATCGGTAGTCAGCACGCCAAAAATGATGGGCTTCCCGGTGCGCAGTCCCAGCTCGGTGAGGCCGTGCGCGACGGCGGTGCAGATGAAATCGAAATGTCTTGTCTCGCCCTGGATCACGCAGCCCAGGCAGATCACCGCGTCGGCATCCGTGCGCTCGATCGTCCAGTGCGCGCCCAGCGGAAGCTCGAAGCTGCCGGGAACGCGGTGCACGTAGATGTTTTCCGGCTGCGCGCCTTTCGACACGAGCGTGTTGCGCGCGCCTTCGAGCAGGGCGGAGGTGATCTCCGTATTCCATTCGGAGACGACGATGGCGAAGCGCCAGCCTTCGGCGGAAGACACTTTATCCGGGTCGTGCGCGGAGAGATTTTTCAGGTTGCTGGCCATGACGTGGTCGCTTTAAAGCAAAACATCCCGCCGCGGCGGGATGTTTCAATATGTCTTCTTTTTTAGTCCGAAGTGCGGGCGATGAACTTGTCGATCTGTCCCGCTTCGTACGAATCGTTGTACTCGGTCTTGATCTGCTCGTACACTTTGCGCGCGTCTTCCTTGCGGCCCAGGTCTTCGTAGGCCATCCCGGCTTTCTTCAGGTAGAACGGCGAGGTGAGCTTGTTGCTGTTCTTCTGCGCGGCTTTCAGGTAATAGTTGATGGCTTCTTCTTTCTGGCCCAGCTCCATGTGCGCGTCGCCGATGGCGCCGGTGGCGATGGCGCTCAGGAACATGTCGTCCGAATCGAACTCCTTCAGCTCCTCGATCGCCTCTTCGTACTTGCCGGTGCGCAGGTAGCTGATGCCGAGGTAATAGTGCGCGAGGTTGCCCGACTTCGTGATGCCGTACTCGTCCACGATCGCCTCGAAGCCCAGCGTGTCGCCTTTGCCGGAAATGGCGCGCTGCATCGAATCGTTGGCGAAGTTGATCTCCGCGCGGTACATCGCCACCTGCGCTTCTTCCTGCTGCGGCTTGAGGTAAAGCAGCTTCCAGGCGAAGAACAGCGCCACGAGTCCGACTACAACGGAAACGATGATGATCAGGCTCTTCTTGTTGTCTTCGATATAACGTTCCGTCTTATCGAACGCTTCTTCCACGTCGATGATCGGCTTGTCGGATTCTTTTTGCGCTTTTGCCATTGCTGGTACAGGATCGTGATTTCGGACTGCAAAAATAAGTTTTTTTTCTTCGGCTCCGCAGGTAGGCTGAAATTCGGCAATTTTGAAGCGAAATACGAATCGTTTCGAATATACGAACAGCTCAAACCCGCGTCACTGCTGGTAATAGCAAGATTCTGCATTCGTATATTCGTAACGATTCGTATTTCGTCTCCACCGGAACAATGATCCTTGAGCACCTTTCCTTAGTCGACTTCAAGAATTTCGAGCAAGCCGAGCTGGCTTTTTCGGAGAAGGTGAACTGCTTCGCGGGGCCGAACGGCTCGGGCAAGACGAACCTGCTCGACGCGCTGCATTACCTCTCGCTCTGCAAAAGCTATTTCAACCCCATCGACAGCCAGAACATCCGCTACGACGCGGCGTTCTTCGTCATCCAGGGCCGCTTCCGCTCGGACGAAGAAGCGGAAGAGCAGGTGTACTGCGGCATGAAGCGCAACCAGAAAAAAATTTTCAAGCGCAACCAGAAAGAATACGATCGCTTAGCCGATCACATCGGTCTTTTTCCCTTGGTGATGGTTTCGCCCGGCGACGGCGTGCTGATCAGCGGGGGCAGCGAGGAGCGGCGGCGTTTCATGGACGGCGTGATCGCGCAGTACGACAAAGCGTACCTCGAAACGCTCATCGATTACAACCGCCTGCTTTCCCAGCGCAACGCCCTGCTGAAACGCTTCGCCGAAACGCGCAGCTTCGACGCGTCCGTGCTCGAGGTGCTCAACCTGCAGCTGGCGGAAAAAGGAGTGCCGGTTTACGAAGCGCGCAAACGTTTCATCGGGTCGTTCACGCCGATCTTCGCCGAGCACTACGGCCGTTTGTCGAACGCGGCCGAAGAAGTTTCGCTCAGCTACGAATCGCAGCTCGACAAGGCGGAGCTCGCGCAACTGCTCGAAGACAGCCTCGCGAAAGACCGCGCGGTGCAGCACACGACGGCCGGCGTTCACAAGGACGATCTCGAATTCAGCATCGGCGGCCACCCGATGAAGAAGAGCGGCTCGCAGGGCCAGCAAAAAACTTTCCTGCTCGCGCTGCGCCTCGCGCAATTCGGTTTCATCCGCGACACCGGCAAGCGCCGCCCGCTGCTGCTGCTCGACGACGTGTACGACAAGCTGGATGCGGGCCGCGTGGAACGGCTGATGGACATGGTCTGCGGCGAAGGTTTCGGGCAGCTCTTCATTACCGACACGGGCGTAGGCCGCATGCAGGAGCTCTTCGAAGGCAGGGGCATACCGTTCAGGCTCTTCCGCATCGAGAACGGGAAAATTTCCTGAATCGCTTTTTGAAAATAATCCGGCCGTTGACTTTCGTCATCGAAAAGCCGTCGCAGCTCTTCTAATTTTGGCATGATTCTTTCGTTGAAACCCGCGCAAACCTTCGATTCTTAAAGATTTTAACTTAGATTTGTATTTCATCTCCAACCATCCACGTCATGATCAAACATTACTTCCTGTCTATCGTACTGACTGCCTTTGCTGCTGTTGTTTCCGCCCAGACGGGCGCTGAGGAAAAGCTGAAAAAAGGTGACTTCAACGGCGCCGTGACCGATTACACCATGGAAATCGACAAGTTCGATGCAGAAGCGCAGACACTGGTCAAGAAGCGTTCGGAATACGTCAAGATGAGCGAGTATGAAAAAGCCCTGGTCGACGGCGCCCAGCTTTTGGAAGCTCGTGCCGACTGGGCGAAGCTGTACTACGGCCGCGGAATGGCGTACAGCGGGCTCATGCGCAAGGCCGACGCACTGAAAGATTTCAACATGGCCATCGCGCTCGAGCCGAAAATGGGCGAAGCGTATTACGAGCGCGCCCTGCTCACCAATACCGCCGATAACAAAGAGAACGCCTGCACCGACATGGCCACGGCCGCTTCGATGGGCAATGAAAAAGCGAAAGTTCTTTATGACGATAATTTCTGCTGGAACCTCGCGCTGCAGCACTACAAAGAAGGCAGCTCGAAGCTCACGATCCGCGATTACGAGACCGCCATCAAGGAATTCAACATGGCCATCCAACTCAGCCCCGACAGCGGCCGTTATTATGCGAAGCGCGGACTGGCTTACTTAGGTCTCGAAAAAAATGCGCGCGCGCTGGAGGATTTCAACAAGGCCGTGCAGATCCAGCCTAAGGGCGCTGACGGTTATTACCAGCTCGGACTTTACTATTTCAACCAGGACGAGCACGAAAAATCGATCGAGTATTTCAACAAGGCCATGGAGTTCAACGCGAACATGTACGACGCGTATATGTACCGCGCGCAGGCCTGCGAACGCCTCAACAAATCCACTTCCGCCATTTACGATTACGGCCGCTGCATCACGCTGCGCCCGAACGACGGCAACGCCTACTACCGCCGCGCCCTGCTCGAGAAAGAGATGAAGAACACGATCGACGCCTGCAGGGATTTCAAGCGCGCCTGGGAACTCGGTCTGCCCGAAGCCGAAGCCTACGCCGACGAATGCCTGCCCCCCGGGCAGCGCAAGCCCAAGCAGCCGCAGAAGAAAAAAGGCGACGACGAAGAAGAAACCGAAGAATAATTTCCGAAAGGCCCTGCTTGCAGGGCCTTTTTCATTTTGCCGTGCCGGCGGTGATTCGTATTTCGCTTCCGTTCGAAAAAGAATCCTCTCCCTAAAACTTTTCTTTCTCCAGCATCGAGAATTTCTTTTTTCCTTTCGCGTAATAATCGTACACGATACAGCCGCGGTACACGGCGCTGCCGGTGTACTGCGCGATCTTCTTTTTCATCGCGCGGCGCTTGCGCAGGTCGCGGCCGAGGTGGCGGTAGAAGCTGCCGTGGGCTTTCAGCACGGCGAGGCAGTGCGGGGCGTCGCCCGAGAAAAGGAATTTGGCCCCCGCGATGCCGTCGAGCACGAGGCGGAGAAAAATTTTCAGCGCGAAAAATCCGGGCGCATGGTTCTTGAGCAGCAGCGTGAGGTTGTTGCGAAAGTTCAGGTACGTTTTCCGCGGACTGCTTTTCGCCAGCGTGCCGCCGCCCACGTGATAAACGATGGAGGAGGAGCAGTACATGATTTTTCGCCCGGTATTTTTCAGCCGCCAGCAAAGATCGATCTCTTCCATGTGCGCGAAAAAATCCTCGTCGAGCCCGCCCGCTTCGTGGTAATCTTTCGCGCGGATGAACAGGCAGGCGCCGGTAGCCCAGAAGATCTCGCAGGTGTCGTCGTATTGGCCTTCGTCTTTTTCGTACGTGTCGAAAATGCGGCCGCGGCAGAAAGGGAATCCCCACTTGTCGATGAAGCCGCCGGCTGCGCCGGCGTATTCGAACTGGTCGCGCTGGTGAAAAGCGCGCAGCTTCGGCTGGCAGCCCGCGATCGCAGCATCCTTGTCCATCAGCGCGATCACCGGCTCCAGCCAGCCCGGCGTCACTTCGATGTCGGAGTTCAGCAGCACGTAGTATTCCGCTTCGATGCGTTTCAGCGCGTCGTTATAACCTTTCGCGTAGCCGCCGTTCACCTCGTTCTGCACGATGCGCAGCCCCGGGAAATTGGCGCGCAGCCAGGGCACCGAATCATCCGTTGACGCATTGTCGGCGACGATAACTTCCGCCCCCGCGCTGTGCTGCAGCACGCCCGGCAAAAACTGTTCGAGAAATCCCCTGCCGTTCCAGTTCAGGATGACGACCGCCGTTTTGGTCATAGGTTGTAAAGATCGGCGTTTTTGGAAATCGGGATGCGGCGTGAGTTATACGCAGGAGAAATTGTACTTGTCACCCTGAGCACAGTCGAAGGGGGACGAGTAAATACCAATGCGAGTAGATGGAGAAAGCAGTTCCCTTCGACTGGGCTCAGGGTGACAAGTAACGACTGCGTTGCGTAAAAACTAGTGCGGGTCCTTGAACATCTCATCCGAGCGGTTGCCGAAATCGTCGGTGCCTTTCGTGTCGTCGAAATCGCGCGACTGGTTGTTGCGCTTGACGATCTTCAGCTGCCAGCGGTCGTCGCGGAACTCGCCGCGGGCGTCGGAGTGGATGAGCTGGTAATTGTTCGTCACGAGATCGGGGTTGCAGAAAACGAATTTCTTGTTCGTCTGCGTTGTGTTGCCCGGCTGGTTGGCGGCGGGGCGGATGGTGTAGTATTGCCAGATCTCGTAAGGATAGGCGCTGGGCTCGCTCGCGGAGACCGTGCGCTGGCTGGGCGGGCCGTACTGCAGGTACACGCGGCCGCGGTCCGTCTGGTAACCTTTCAGCGTTTGCGTGCCGAACTCGCGGTTCACTTTCTGCACTTCCACGTTGTACACGTTGAACGCGCCTTCGGGATTCTGTTCGTTGCGGCCCAGCCAGAAATTGTAGAGGTACTGCTGCATCACTTTGATGTCGCCGCCCTTGATGCGGTTCTCGGCGTAATTCTTTTCCGCTTCGCTGCTGATCGGGCGCAGGCTGCGGATGTATTCGGTCAGCGAATCCTTATTGCTGATGCGGCTGGCGAACGTATTGTCCACGCTCACCGCGGCCAGGTCTTCGAAATTGTGGCGCACGCCCGGGTTCAAACGTTCGAAGGCCAGTTTGCGCTGCGCGAGCAAACGGTTCCCCGCATTGCGCACTTCGACGACGAGGTTGTACGAACCCGTGGGCAGGGTCTCGACCGGGAATTCGGTGAGCAGCACGTTCACGCGCTGCGGCGATTGTTTCAGGAAGCGGCTGAACTGGCTCATGCGCACGCCGTCGCTCGATTCGAGGTAATACAGCACGAGGAATTTGTCTTCGGGCGACATGATCTTTTGCGTGTTGTACACTTCAGCGTAGAAGCGCAGCGCGTTCATGTTGCCGGGCAGGAACGACGAAACGTACGGCACAAGATCGTAGCCGCTTTTCGAAAGCGCATTTTCGGCCGTCGTTTTCGCAAACGATTCCAGCAGCGTGATGTTCGATACGCACACGGAATCTTTCGGGAAATCGATGCGCAGGCCTTGCGTGCTGGAAATGGTTTTGCCTTCTTTTTTATTCGCGTCGGAGATGACCAGGTTCAGCTTGTAATCGCCGGCGGGCAGGGGAAAGCGCTGCAGGTCGATGAAGTTGGCGGCTTTCGTGGTGTCGTCGATCTCCGGGCTGCTGAGCGTGTATTTCTTCACGCCTTTGATCGAATCGTTCTGCGTGAACGAGAAAATGATGTCCACCGCGCCGCGGAATTTCCCGTTCGGCTGCTTCACGTACGTGATGGAATGGCCGATCACCGAAAGGTACGTTTCCACGTACGGCTTGTGATCCGGCGTATTGAAGCTTGCCCAGCCCAGGTGAGCGGTCAGCTCACGCGCGGAAAGACCGGCGGCCAGGCTGCAGGCGAAGGCAGACAGAAGAAGTTTTCTCATGTTCTGAAAAAAGTTTGAGACCGGGCTCGGCCGGCATTTCACAACCACCGCTGGGGATGCTGGCGCGGGGCGATTGATACACGAAGATACGGAAAATAGGGGGAATCCTGATTGGTGATCGTTAACCTGATAACAATTTTCCGCCTCTCTTTTTCAGGTTCTACCCCCGGGATTTCGGAGAAGAAAAACGTGAACAGGCGCATTGTTCGCTCCTTGTTTCCGCTAAAGCGCTTGTGCTCACTGTGTTTTAGCGATCACGCAATTTCTGGACCCCGATATATTGCCGCGCATTGCTGAACGAACAGATCTAAAAAGCCTTCTTGGCGCTTCTAAATCAGACGGTTCGCACTTGCCGGACTTGGTTCTTGTTAAAAAAAGTTATACTTTTTCTGACCATGAAACAACGCTACCAAGTCCTGAAACCGAAACGCCTCCTGTATCTGGCAATGCTGCTGGCGTGCTCGTTTTTACTTCCCCGGGCTTCAAGCGCACAGCTTGTCGTCAATTCAAACGTTACTGCCGCGCAACTGATCTCCTCGCTCACCGGCGCAGGTCTCACCGTGTCGAACGTCAACCTCAACTGCCCGGCAGGCGCTTTCGGCACCTTCAGCAACGGCAACACCACCAACATGGGCATCACCAACGGCATCCTGCTCACCACGGGATCCGCCAACGTGGCGATCGGCCCGAACAACAGTCCCAGCGCAGGTTTCTGCAACGGCAACTCGGCCAGCGACCCGCAACTGGTCGCCATCGAGCCGCAGGCCACGGAAGACCTCTGCGTGCTGGAGTTCGACATCATCCCGCAGTGCAACCAGCTTACGATCACCTTCGTGTTCGGCTCGGAAGAATATCCTGAGTTCGTCAACGCCTCCTTCAACGACGCCTTCGGATTTTTTATCAGCGGCCCCGGTCCCGCCTGCCAGTCCGGCTTCTACAACAACACGAACGTCGCTACGCTGCCCAACGGAACGCCCGTGAGCATCGACAACGTGAACGCCACCACGAACAACGCTTTCTATGTGAACAACTCACCCGGCGCTACGATTCAGTACGACGCATTCACCACGGTGCTCACGCGCAACGTGCAGCTTTGTCCCTGTCAAACCTATCACTTCAAGCTCGCCATCGCCGATGCCGGCGACTGCATTTACGACTCCGGCGTGTTCGTCGATTTCATGTCCTGCTCCACGGCGCTCACGCTGACCTCCGCCACCACGCCTGCCGGCTGCTCCGGCTGCACGGGCACGGCCACGGTCAACCTCAGCGGCGGAACGGGACCGTTCACATACTCCTGGGCGCCCGGCGGACAAACGACGCAGACAGTGAATAACCTCTGCGCCGGCACGTACACGGTTTCGGTCACCGACCAGCTTTCCTGCTCTCCGCCCTCGACAATGGCGATCACCGTCGGCTCCTCCGGCGGCACGGTCACCGCGACCGGCACGCCGAACAACGTTACCTGCAACGGGCAATGCACCGGTTCCGTCACCGCGAACCCGAGCGGCGGCACCGCGCCGTACACCTACGCCTGGAGCAACGGCGCAACCACGCAAACGATCAACGGTCTTTGTGCAGGATCGTATACGGTGACGATCACCGACGCGAACGGCTGTCAAGGAACGCAAACGTACACGATCACGCAGCCGGCAGTTCTTACCGCGAGTACGAATACCACACCGGCGGTCTGCGGCGGCAATAACGGCTCGGCTACCGTCACGCCTGGCGGCGGCGCGGGCGGCTATACGTATCTCTGGAATCCCGGCGGCAGCACTTCGGCGACGGCGAACGGTCTGGCCGCAGGAACATACACCGTAACGGTGACGGATGCGAACGGCTGCACCACCCAGAGCACGGCCATCGTGGGCAATAGCGGCGGCATCACGGCTTCCGTTTCTGCGAGCACGAACGTCTCCTGCTTCGGCGGGGCGAACGGATCGGCGACCGCGAGCCCGGCCGGCGGCACTGCGCCCTACACGTACTCCTGGACAGGCGGCGGAGGCAACAACCAGACGGCGAACAATCTTCCTGCGGGCTCGTACACGGTTACGGTCACCGACGCGAACGGCTGCATCACGACGACCTCCGTCACGCTCACGCAACCGCCGCAGCTCACCACGTCGATCGGCTCGACGCCCGCGCTCTGCAACGGCGGCACAGGGTCGGCCAACACCACGCCCGGCGGCGGCGTCGGCGGGTATACGTATCTCTGGAGTCCCGGCGGCAGCACGGTTTCCAACCCGACAGGCCTCGCACCGGGCAGCTACACCGTCACCGTTACCGACGGCAACGGCTGCACCACGCAAGCGAACACTACCATTACGCAACCTACCGCCATCAACGCGCCGACCTCGAGCACGCCCGCCGTCTGCGGACAGAACAACGGCTCGGCTACGGTCACGCCCAACGGCGGCACGGGAGCTTACACCTACTTGTGGACACCGGGCGGACAAACCACCGCGACAGCGAACAACATCCCGACGGGCAATTACTCCGTCACCGTCACCGACGCGAACGGCTGCAGCGTGCAGAGCGTTGTGAACGTGCCGAACACGGGCGGGCCCACGGTGAGCATGTCGGCATTCACCGACGTCACTTGCTTCGGAGCGAACGACGGCACGGCAACGAGCTCCATCGTCGGCGGCGCGAACCCGATCGTGTACAGCTGGACGAGCGGCGGAACAGGCGTTACGGAAACCGGCCTCGGTGCAGGAACGTACACGGTGACTGCGACCGATGCGAACGGATGTTCTTCTTCCGCTACAGTTACGATCACCGAGCCGCCCGCGCTGACGATCACGAACACCGCGCAAACCGACGTGCTGTGCTTCGGCCAGGCCACGGGTGACGCGAGCATCACGGCAGGCGGCGGCTCACCGGGCTACACGTATGCCTGGACGAGCGGCGGCACCGGCGCGACGGAATCGAACCTGGGCGCAGGAAACTACACGGTCACCGTCACCGACCTGAACGGCTGCCAGACCACGCAAGCGTTCACCATCACCGAACCGCCGCAGCTCACGCTGGCCACCGCCGGCTTCGACGCAAGCTGCAACGGCGCCTGCGACGGACAAGTGATCGTCATTCCCGCAGGCGGCGTGCAGCCTTACACCTTCGCCTGGAATACGGGCTGCACGATACCGAGCTGCAGCAACATGTGCGCAGGCATGTACACGGTCGTCGTGACCGATGCGAACGGCTGCGCCACCAACAACACGGCAACAGTGAACGAGCCGCCCGCGATCGTCGCCAACACGGCGGTGGTGGATGCGAACTGCGGACAATCGGACGGATCGGCGACGGTGAACGCGAACGGCGGCACCGCTCCGTACACGTACGCCTGGTCGAGCGGCGGCACTGCGGCGACGGAACCGAACCTGCCCGCGGGCACCTACACAGTGACGATCACCGATGCAGGCAGCTGCACTTTCACTATCACGGCGACCGTAGGCAACATCAACGGCGTGACGGCAGCTCCTGCGTCAAGCACGAACGCCACCTGCTTCGGCGTGTGCGACGGCAGCGCGAGCGTGAACGCGAACGGCGGTACGCCCCCGTACGTTTACTCGTGGACGAGCGGCGGCAATACCGCTAGCGAAGCCGGCCTGTGCGCAGGCACCTACACGGTAACGATCACCGACGTACCCGGCTGCATCACCACGGTGAGCTTTACGATCACCGAGCCCGGGCAGATCGCCGCTGCTGCCGGCGCCGCTGCCAGCGTCTGCAACGGTACGGCCGTCACGCTCGGCGTGAACGTGAACGGCGGCACTGCGCCCTACAACATCAGCTGGATGCCCAACAACCTCAACGGCCCGAACCCGAGCACCACGCCGACCGCCACCACGACCTACACCGTCACCGTCACGGATGCGAACGGCTGCAGCGTGACGGCCACGCAAACGATCAACGTGAATCCTGTGCCGGCTTCCGGGCTTATCGCCGATGTGACCTCGGGCTGCGCGCCGCTCTGCGTGAACTTCACCGATCAGTCGGTGATCGCGCCGCCGGATAATGTGACGGGCTGGAGCTGGGATTTCGGCGATAGCGGCGGATCAAGCACGCAGCAGAACCCGAGCCATTGCTACACCACGCCCGGCGTATACACGGTGATACTGACGGTGACCTCGAACAACGGCTGCGTCAGCACGACCACGATGCCGAACTACATCAGCGTGTCGCCTGTGCCTGTAGCTTCATTCACCTTCACGCCCACCGACGCGACCGTGCTGAACCCGCTCATCACCTTCACCGATCAGTCGACCGGCGCTGATACCTGGGCCTGGAGCTTCGGCGACCTCGACAGCTCCACCTCGAGCCTGCAGCACCCGACGTTCCTGTATCCCGAGGCGGGCTGCCACGACGTGACGCTGACGGTGACGAACAACGCGGGCTGCACCGACGACACCACCGGCGAAGTTTGCATCGGTCCCGACTGGGTGATCTTCGTTCCGAACGCTTTCACGCCGAACGGCGACGGCGCGAACGATTTCTTCCGTCCCGAAGGCATGGGCATCGACCCGGAGAATTACGAGATGTGGATCTTCGACCGCTGGGGCAACATGATCTGGTACACCGACGACTGGTACAAATCATGGAACGGCAAAGTGCTGAACGGCGGCAGCGATGAAGTGGCGCAGATCGATACGTACGTGTGGAAGATCAAGTGCAAGGACATTCTCGGCTACAAGCACACGTACATCGGCAAGGTGAGCATTATCAAATAGGACTACACAAGCAACATGCCCGGCAGCCCGGCTTTCGAAAGGAAGCCGGGCTGTTTTTTAGGGCAGCGTATTACGGGATCAGAGGAAAAATTTCTACACACCTCCAGGCTTTATTTTTCTGCAAGCCGCTGTTTTCCGCAGGGGTATATTTTTTGTCACGTTTGTGTCACGCAACATGACCTGCATGAACGGGGATCGCTTCTTCGTGCTACAGCATTTTCTTTTTTGTCATGTTGATCGGCGCTGAATTTTTTTGCGCTGCTCTTTCGCGTCTTATTTCTGCGCATCTAAACTTCATGACGAATGAACGTTTGCGATTCATTGCTGGACATCCTTTCCGACTATGGCGTCAAATATATTTTCGGCATACCGGGTGATGCGATCAACGAACTGATCGAAGCGATCAGGAAGCAGGACAAGATCCGCTTCATCCACGTGATGCACGAAGAGGCGGGCGCGTTCGCGGCGAGCGCGCAGGCGAAATTGAGCGGCGAGCTGGCGGTGTGCGCGGGCACGGCGGGGCCGGGCGGCATTCATTTGCTGAACGGGCTGTACGATGCGAAGATGGATCACGCGCCGGTGCTGGCGATCACGGGACAAGTGGAAACGTCGATGATCGGGACGGCGTATCACCAGGAGGTCGATCTGAATGCTTTGTTCGAAGACGTGGCGGTTTACAACCAGACGATCTACGATCCCGCGCAGGTGCCCGAAGCGGTGATCCTCGCTGCGCAAACGGCCCTGTCGAGAAAAGGCGTGGCGCATCTCAGCATTCCCGGTAATATTTCCACGATGAAAGTTCCCGGGTACAAAAAGAAAAAGCAGATCATCTACAGCCGCTCGTCGATCCGTCCCTGCCAGGCCGACCTGGAAAAAGCCGCGGAGCTGATCAACCGCGCATCGAAGCCCTGCATTCTGGCCGGCATCGGCGCAGGCGGGGCCGTGCACGAATTGCTCACGCTCGCGGAGCTGATCAAGGCCCCGGTCATCAAAGCGCTGAGAGGAAAAGATATTTTACCCGACGAGCATCCGTTCGTTTTAGGCGGGACCGGTCTGCTAGGAACCGAACCTGCGCTGGAGGCGACGAAAAACTGCGATCTCTTCTTCGTGATCGGCTCGGATTTTCCGTACCACGGCTTTTATCCCGCGCCTGAAATTCCGACGATCCAGCTCGACCGCGAAACGCAGCAGATCGGCAGGCGGCATCCTGTGGACGTTCCGCTTACAGGTGATGCGAAGATCACGATCGCGGAATTGCTGCCGCTGCTCACGAGCAAAACAGACGACTCGTTTTTGAAAAGCGCGCAGAAGAACATGCAGAAATGGCTGCGCGAGCAGGATAAAAAAGAGCTGAGCGAAGACATGCCGATCCGCCCGCAGGCCCTTGCGCGCGCGATCGGCGAGCTGGCGGACGAAAATGCGATCATCACCTGCGATACCGGTTCGGTCACGGTGTGGGGCGCGCGCAATCTTCGGATCAGGAGCGGGCAGCGCTTCACGCTTTCGGGCGGACTGGCCTCGATGGCGTTTGCGATGCCGGCTGCGATCGGGGCGAAGCTGCTTTATCCCGCCAGGCAGGTGATCGCGCTGTGCGGCGACGGCGGTTTCGCGATGCTGATGAGCGATTTCGCCACGGCGGTGAAATACAAGCTGAACGTCAAGATTTTCATTTTCAATAATGGGAAGCTGGGCATGATCCAGATGGAGCAGGAAGCCAACGGCAACCCGGAGCACGAGACCGATCTGCACAACCCCGATTACGCCGAATTCGCGAGGATCTGCGGCGCAGAAGGTTTTGCGATCAAAGAAGCGTCCGACTTGCGGCCCGTGATCAGCCGCGCGCTGGCAGCGCCGGGCCCGGTCATCGTCAACGTCTTCATCAATCCCGGCGAGCTGACCTGGCCGCCGGAAGTGACGGCCGGCGAAGCGGTGAATTTCGTGAAAGCCAAGATCACTGAATTTTTCATTACGAAATAAAGAACTATGCACACACGATCCATCTGGGAAGCAACCGCAAGCGGCGAGCTGCAGTTTCCCGCGTTCGAAGGCGAGCAGCAAACAGACATTCTCATCATCGGCGGCGGCATCACGGGGCTGACCGCGGCGCTGCTGCTGAGCCGCGCAGGCAAAGACGTGACGCTGCTGGAAGCGATGCGCATCGGCCTCGGCACGACGGGAAATTCCACGGGCAATTTGTACGTGACGGTGGACGAGCATTTGTCGCACATCAAAAAGAAATGGAGCGCGGAAGTGATGCAGGCCATCGTGAGCTCGCGGACCGCTGCGCTGCGCCTGGTCGAAAGCACGGTGCAGCAGCATGGCATCAGCTGCGATCTTTCGACGCAGCCTTTTCATTTTTATGCGGAGCAGCTCGACGACGATATCGAAAAATTCATCGCCGAAGAGTTCGAGGCGCTGCAGGAAGCGGGATTGCATCCCGAGATGCTGAGCGACGCGGGCTTGCCGTTTAAAACGGTGAAAGCCATCCGGGTCGGCGGGCAGGCGCAATTTCACCCGCTGAAATATGCGCGCGGGCTGGCGAAAATTATTTCCGCGAACTGCAAATTGTTCGAGAACAGCCGCGTGACGGAGATCGACGAGGAGAACGGCGTCGTCAAAACGGAGCGGGGCACGATCAAAGCGAACAAGATCATCATGGCCACCCATACGCCGAAAGGCGTGTACATGGTGCATACGGTGCTCGGCCCGTACAGGGAATTCGGCGTGGCGGCGGAGCTGAAGAGCGGCGATTTTCCCGGCGGTATTTTCTGGGCGCTGGGCACGCCGAAACATTCGATCCGTTCCTACAATACGGAAGGAAAACGGTACGTGATGGCGATCGGCGACAAGTTCAAGACCGGCCAGCACGGCGACAGCAACGCGTACATCGACGATCTGAAGAATTACCTGAAGAACCGCGTGCCCGTTTCCGATCTGGAATTCGTTTGGGGCGGGCAGCATTACCGTGCGGCTGACGGGCTCGCCTACATCGGCAAGCACAGCGACAGGATGTATTTCCTCACCGGTTTCGCCACCGACGGATTGATTTACGGTACGCTCGCCGCGATGATCGTCAGCGACCAGATCCTGGAGAAGCCGAACTCCTGGGAAGAAACGTTCAAAGCCGGCCGCTTCACGCCGCTGAAGTCTGCGAAAGATTTCATCAGGGAGAATGCGAACAACGCGCTGCAGTACATGAAGGACGTGACCTGGAATGCGGACGCGGATTCACTGAAGGAAATTCAGCCGGGCGAGGGCAAGGTCATCGTGGAGAACGGGGAAAAGTTCGGCGTGTACAAGGATGAGAACGGCCGCGCGCACGTGGTTTCCGCGGTGTGCACGCACATGAAATGCATCGTGAGCTGGAATGCGTCCGAAAAAAGCTGGGATTGCCCCTGCCACGGCAGCCGCTTCAACATCGACGGCGAGATCATCGAAGGGCCCGCGCTCGCCAACCTGCCCGCAAGAAAAATTCACCAATAAAAACTGAGAACCATGGGAATGATCTACGCTTCGATCGGCCTGTTTGCCCTGGCGGCAATCTTAGGCGTGTACCTGATCTCCTTCGTGCTGCAGAAGAAGGAGACGCCAAAAGCGATCGCCTTCACGCACGGTTTTTTAGCGGCCGGCGCGCTGGTGCTGCTCATCGTTCACACCGTGAACACCGGCGCCGACCTCATACAGGCCATCGCGCTGTTCAGCATCGCGGCGCTGGGCGGATTTGTTCTGATCACGCGCGACCTGATGGGAAAAACGGTGCCGCGCGGTTTGGCGGTGGTGCACGGATTGCTGGCGGTGGCGGGATTCGTGTTCCTGCTGGTCTATGCGTTCGGCAGGGGAGAAGCGCAGCGT
>Ga0196978_1000118_pt1 | contig 39836 bp, 35 predicted proteins | sample S3v_2013CmetaG_FD_155491 | JGI IMG/M metagenome (GOLD analysis project Ga0196978, IMG submission 155491) | Soil microbial communities from Anza Borrego desert, Southern California, United States - S3+v_20-13C | ecosystem: Environmental > Terrestrial > Soil > Desert | place: USA: California... | reverse complement strand
CGCGCTGAAGGCGGTGCGCAATGGTTTGTGGCAGGTGGTGAATGACCCGGGCGGCACCGGCTCGAACGCGCGGGTGGAAGGTCTCGATGTCTCCGGCAAGACGGGCAGCGTGCAGGTCATCGCGTACTCCGGCTGGATCAAGGCCTCGTCGCTGCCGTTCAAGTTCCGCGATCACGCGTGGTTCGCATCGTTCGCGCCGCGTGACAATCCGCAGATGGTGGTGGTCGTGTTCGTCGAGCACGGTGGCGCCGGCGGTGCCGACGCCGCGCCGCTCGCGAAGCTGATGTTCGAATCGCGCTTCCGCGAGAAGGTTACCGGCGCGCACCTCGACCTGAGCAATCCCGAGACTCTCGAGCAGATCAAGGAAGGGGAAATGCCCCTGCCGTCGACACGATGATTTTCCGCGACCGCACCGCACCGAGCATCGACCTCAACTTCCTCGGCACCGCCGTCGTGCTGGCGATCATCGGCTGCGTCCTCGTCTACAGCGCCACGTTCTTCAACGAGCCCAACCTCGGCACGTTCAAGCGGCAACTGTTGTGGGTGGTGATCGGCATCGTGCTGGCCATCGTGATCATGATGGTCGACTACCACGTCCTCTTCGACATCGCACCGATCCTCTATGGCATCGGCATCGTGCTGCTGATCTACCTGCTGATCTGGGGACGTCTCACGGCGAACGTCAATTCGTGGATTCACATCGCCGGCTTTCAGTTCCAGCCGTCGGAGTTCATGAAAGTCTTCACGGCGCTGATGCTGGCGCGTTACTTCGACTCGAACGATCGCGCCTATCTCGACTTCCGCTCGTTCATGATCGCCATGGGCATCATCGGTCTGCCGGTGGGCCTGATCATCGTGCAGCCCGATTTCGGCACGGCGGCGTCGTTCTTCCCGCTCGTCGCGGTGGCGATGTTCTTCGGCGGCATCCGCCCGCGCGTCTGGGTCGCGATGATCCTCGCCGTCGTGATCTCATTGCCGCTGGCGTGGGCGTTCTTCCTGAAGCCATATCAGAAAGAGCGCGTGGTCATCTTCCTCAATCCCGAGCGCGATCCGCGCGGCGACGGATATCAGATGATCCAGGCCAAGATCGCCATCGGCTCGGGCGGCATTCACGGAAAAGGATTCACGCGCGGCACCCAGGGCAAGCTCGGATTCGTCCCCGAGCATCACACCGACTTCATCTTCGCCGTTCTGGGCGAGGAGTGGGGCTTCGTCGGCGTCATCGTCGTGCTCGGGCTCTACCTCTACTTCGTGTTCCAGGCGCTCACGTTCGCGAAGCACGCGCGCGATCGCGGCGGCACATTCCTCGTGATCTGCCTGACGATGTTTTTCGTCTTCCACATCCTGATCAACGTGTCGATGCAGATCGGCATCCTGCCGACCACCGGCATCCCGCTGCCGATGCTTTCGTATGGCGGGTCGTCGACCATGATGTTTTTCATGGCGGTGGGATTGATCGCGAACGTGGATCTGCGGCGCTTCGTGAACGCGTAAGACTCGCGACGCCGCCGGTCGTACCTCGTTACCCGCGCCACTTGTCGATATCGCGGCGTTCCTTCTTGGTGGGGCGTCCCGCTCCGCGTTCGCGGATGTGTACCGTTTCGATTTTCGGCTTCGCGGGCGTCTCGTCGACGTACATCGTGCGGGCGATTTCCTTCGACACATTCGCCATGGGAACCGCTTGCACGACGACGCGGCGATAGTCGAGACCCGCGAACAGCTCGACGAGATCTCCCGGCTTCACGGACGCGGCTGGCTTCACGCGCTGACCGTTGATTTTCACGTGGCCGCCCTTGCACGCTTCCGTCGCATCCGCGCGGTGCTTGAAGAGACAGACCAGCTTGAGCCATGTGTCGATGCGTTGGCGGTCGTTCGGCTGCATGGCGGGTCCCATCGTGCAACTATCGTATAATCAGCGCCTTCGGAGGATATCGATGATCAAGGCGGATATCGTCAACAAAGTCGCGGAAGCCTCGGAAATTTCGCGCGTCAAAGCGGCGCAGGCCGTCGACACCGTCATCGAAGGCCTACGCAACGCGCTCGCGCGCGGGCAGCGCATCGAGCTCCGCGGCTTCGGCGTGTTCCAGGTCAAGCAGCGCAAGAAGGGCATCGGCCGCAACCCGAAAACCGGCGTGGAAGTGAAGATCCCGCCGGGCAATACGATCCGCTTCAAACCGGGAAAGGAACTGAGGAATTTGTTGTAGGCTGCGCGCCGTGCCAGAGCAGACCGTCCTCGTCCTCGATTTCGGTTCCCAATACACACAATTGATCGCCCGGCGGGTTCGCGAAAACCGGGTCTACTCCGTCGTCCATCCGTTCAATTTTCCGGTCGAGAAAATCCGCGAGCTCGCACCGCGCGCCATCATCCTCTCCGGCGGTCCTGAATCGGTCTACTCGGAAGTCGCGCCGTACTGTTCGCGCGAGATCTTCGACCTCGGCATCCCCATCCTCGCCATCTGCTACGGCATGCAGCTCACCGCGTTTTTTCTCGATGGCAAAGTCGAGGCAGCGACCGAGCGCGAGTACGGCCGCGCTGAGATCGACGTCACCGCGGAATCGCTGCTCTTCGCAGGCACGCCCCCGCATCAACATGTCTGGGCCAGCCACGGCGACCGCATCGTCAGCGCGCCGCCGGGATTTCGCGTCACCGCGTCTTCACCGAACGCGCCCGTCGCCGCGTTCGAAGACAGCGAGCGGCGTTGCTACGGCATTCTGTTTCATCCCGAGGTGACGCATAGCGAGGCGGGGTCGCGGATCATCCGGAACTTCCTGTTCGATATTGCCGGCTGCGAAGCGACCTGGGACCTCGGCGATTACCGCAGGCGCAAAGTCGAAGAGATCCAGCAGCAGGTCGGCGACCGGAGAGTCATCGCCGCGGTGAGCGGCGGCGTCGATTCGACGGTCGCGGCTTTGCTCGTCGCGGAAGCGATCGGCGATCAGCTCACCGCGATCTTCGTCGATAACGGCGTGCTCCGAAAAAACGAAGCCATTCAGGTCGGCTCGCGGCTCAGCGATCGACTCGGTCTCCACTTCGTGCAAGTCGATGCGCGGCAACGCTTCTATCAGAAGCTGGCGGCGGTCGAAGATCCGGAAGTGAAGCGGAAGCGCATCGGCAACGAGTTCATCGCCGTCTTCGAAGAAGAAGCGAATCGCATCCCGAACGTCGACTTCCTCGTGCAGGGGACGCTCTATCCCGATGTCATCGAGTCCGTCTCGATCAAAGGACCATCCGCGGTGATCAAGACGCATCACAACGTCGGCGGCCTGCCGGAGAAGATGGGACTCAAGCTCATCGAGCCCGTTCGCGAGCTATTCAAGGATGAAGTGCGGCTCCTTGGCATCGAGCTCGGGCTCGAAGAGGAGTTCGTGTGGCGCCATCCTTTCCCCGGACCAGGACTGGCCGTGCGCATCCTCGGCGAAGTGAACGCGGAACGCGTCGAAGTGCTGCAGAACGCCGACGAGATCGTGATCGAGGAGATCCGCAACGCGGGCCTCTATCGTGAGATCGCGCAGGCGTTCGCGGTGCTGCTGCCGGTGCGCAGCGTCGGTGTGATGGGTGACGAGCGCACGTACGAAAATGTCTGCGCGATCCGCGCGGTGGCGACGACCGATTTCATGACCGCGGACTGGTATCGGATGCCGCATGACGTGCTCGATCGGATGGCGCGGCGCATCGTCAACGAAGTGCGCGGGATCAATCGCGTGGTCTACGACGTCTCTTCGAAACCACCGAGCACGATCGAGTGGGAGTGACGCTCCATTCGCGCCATTTTTCAGATGCGCGGCGGCCCGCCGATGAGTATGATGTGCCTTATCCGCGTCTGAACCACTAACAACGAACGCAGTGCTCTCGTTCGCGTCGAGAGCAAAACGCATCGGCGAATGCCGTTGCGCGCGTGAACTTTTGGAGGAGGCACACATGGCTTTCAAACGGTCCCCTATGCTCAAAATCGCTCTCGCCTTGCTGATCCTCGCGCTCCCGGTCGCGTCCTTCGCCAAGGACAACGTCGGCAAACCGTCCGGCGGCGGCTCGGTGATCGAGTGGACGCTCGACGTCAGCGGCCATGAAGCCGTCGAGTTGACCGTCCTCGCCCCGGACGGCGAGATCTATACCCGCACGTTCAAGGCCGGCAAGAACCCGTCTCTACGCCTCAACGATCTCGGCGCCAACGTCGCCGACGGCCAGTACAACTATCGCCTGCAGGTCGTTCCGCGCGTTTCCGACGAGCTGCGCGGCAAGCTGAAGGCACTGCGCGCGGCCGGCGATGACGCCGGTGCGAAAAAACTAAGCCGCGAATCGGGCATCTCCGCGCCGGAGCAGTCGGGGACTTTCACGGTCCTCAACGGTTACGTGGTCAAGCCGGGAGAGTTGAACGAGGGCAGCACCTCCGCTCGCGGAGTCGGCAGCGAGGCGTCGGCCAAGGCACCGGTTCGCCGCGACATCGCCGTGGAAGCCCAAGTCATCCCGGATGATCTGATCGTGCAGGGCAGCACCTGCACCGGCTTCGACTGCGTCAGCACTGAGAGCTTCGGTGTCGACACTCTTCGTCTGAAAGAGAACAACCTCCGCATCAACTTCATGGACACCTCGACGTCAGCAGGCTTTGCGTCCAATGACTGGCGCCTGATCGCGAACGAGCAGCCCAGTGGCGGCGCGAACATGTTCGCCATCGAAGACTCGACCGCGGCCCGCAACCTGGTGCTCATCGAGGCAGGCGCTCCGGCAAACTCGGTCTACGTCGACAGCACCGGCCGCATCGGCTTCCGCCAGAACGCACCGGGCCTCGATCTGCACATGACCACCAATGACACACCGGCCGTCCGCTTCGAGCAGACCTCGGCCGGCGGCTTCACGGCGCAGACGTGGGACATCGGCGCGAATGAAGCGAACTTCTTCGTCCGCGACCTCACGGGCGGCTCCAGGCTGTCCTTCCGCATCCGTCCCGGCGCTCCGACCAGCTCGATCGACATCGCCGCTTCCGGGAATGTCGGTATGGGTACGGCAAGCCCGGCTGAAAACCTCCACGTCGTCTCCAGCGACGATGCGAACAACGGCGTGGAGATGGAGAACACGAACTCCACCGGTCTTAATGCGAACGCGTTCTTCCGCGCACAGGCGGATGCCGCATCGGTGAGCTTCCAGGCGCACGGCTCGGCGCGTACGCTCTCGCGCTTCGGCCAGACGCTGGGCGGCAAGAACGAAATGCTCGCCACCTCGGGTGCCCTGATCCTGGGTACGCTCGGAACTTCCGACCTCATTCTCGGCACGAACTCGGCGGCTCGCATGACGATCAACGGCACCACCGGCGCGATCACCATCCCCGGCAGCTTCACGGTGACCGGCACGAAGAACTTCGCCGTGGTCGATCCGGCTGACGCGAAGACGGCTCTGTATTACACCGCGCTCGAAGGTCCCGAGGCCGGCACGTACTTCCGCGGCTCGGCGAAGACCGTGAATGGCGAAGTGGTCATCGAGCTGCCGGGTTACTTCTCGCGTCTCACGGAGAACGAGCGGATGACCGTCCAGCTCACCCCGGTCGGCGCACCGGGACAGCTCTATGTCGCGACCAAGTCGCCCGAGAAGCTCGTCATCAAGGTCGCCCAGGGTTCGACCGACCTCGAGTTCGATTACCTCGTGCAGGGTGTGCGCAAAGGCTACCTCGACTACGAAGTCGAGCGCGCCGGCGCCTTCCCCGTCAAGCAGTAAGCCCTTCGCCAGCACTCCCGATAAGGCCCGGCTCTGCCGGGCCTTATTTTTTCTGCAGCAGAACCTCCCACCCGCCCACGAACGGCCACAATCGCGTCTTCCGTTCGCGTCGCGACAGCATGCTCTCGACGCGACCAGGCACCTTCAGCACGAGCGCCGAGAGAGCACGCAGCGGATCCTCGCGTAACGTGTTCGCGACGATCGACGGCCGGGAGGAAATGACATCCACGGGCCAGCCGAACGTGTCGCGTATGCCATTCCAGAAACCCACACCCAGATCGTGGACGTGCGCGGGATAGCCCACGTCGAGGCGGCGAGACAGCTTCGCCAGCGGCAACACGTACGGCGTGCGCGCATAGAAAACGCCGCGTTGCACGATTGATTGATGGAGACGATGCAGGAGCGTGAACAGATCAGGCACGTGTTCGAGAATGGCGCTGGCGAGAACGAGATCGTACGCGTCCGTGATTTCGAGCTCCGGCGACTGGTATCGGATGGCGATCGAGTCGTGCGCCGCCGCGGAATGCGTCGCATAGTCGACGACGAGAATCTCGGCGGAATCGACAGATCTCCGATCGACGAGCAGGCGCGCGAGCTCCATGGCCAGCGATCCGTCTCCACCGCCGTAGTCGAGGATCCGCATCGCTCGCGGAAGCGGATGACGATGCAACATGCGCGCGAGATGCGAGGCAAAGCGCGCGGGACGAGAAAACGTCACGTCGCGACCGCGGCCTTCGTAAAAGCCGCTGTAGTACTCTTCCAGCACTTCGCCGCGCGGCATGTGCGAAGCAGAAGAGCCACGACATTGCATGCAGGCGAGCATGTACACATCGGGAGAGGTTTGCACGCGGATCACCTTCGGACGAGGTGACGTGCTGCGGCAGATCGGGCACGCATCGGTGCAGTCGAGCAGTTCCGATTGCAGGAGATGTCGGCCGGGCGCCGGCGCAAACTGCATTCGCCGGAGAGTATCAGGAAGACGCATTTGATGGAGATTCACGACGTCGCGCCGGGCCTGACACTCACCTCCAATGGATTCTGGCTGGCGCCGGACACCCCCGACATCTCCTATCCGGATGATGGAAACGAGTTCTGCCTGGCGGTCGAAGAACGGTCCTTCTGGTTCACGCACCGCAATCGCGCGATCGTCGCAGCCGTACGCAAATATCCGCCCGCCGGCGGTCCCATTTTCGACGTCGGTGCCGGCAACGGCTATGTTACGGCCGCGCTGCAGGCGGCAGGATTCCCCGCGCTCGCGATCGAACCGAATCGCACCGGCGCCCAAAACGCCGTGGCCCGAGGCGTCGAGCATGTCGTTTGCGGAGGATTACCTTCGGACGCGTTTCGGTACGGGACTGCCGGTGCAATCGGACTGTTCGACGTACTCGAGCACATCGAGCACGACGGCCATTTCTTGCGCATGCTTCGTCCGTACCTGAAGCCGCGCGGCCGTCTATACCTCACGACGCCCGCCTATCAATGGCTTTGGTCCGCAAATGACGAACACTCGGGCCATTACCGGCGCTATACGCTGGAGCGACTGACTGCTGTCGTGAACGACGCCGGCTACCGTGTCCACTACGCGACGTATATCTTCTGGTTTCTGCCGCCTGCTGTTTTTCTATTCCGAACGCTGGCGCGAAAATCCGGCAATGCACCACGAAAAGCATCCGCCCAACATGCCGCCGGAGGCAGCGCGATGCGTCGCCTTCTGGAACGACTGCTCACCTTCGAAGTGCAGAGAATCGAGCGAGGAGTGGGCCTGCCATTTGGCGGAAGCTGTCTGCTCGTGGCCAGCGCTCACGACTGAACCAGGCGCGCGCGCATGACGAAGTGGCTGTAAGGGAACGGCAGCATATCTGTGAGCAGGCGTGTTTCGACGAACGGAAATTGTGCCTGCGCGAGCGCTTTGTATTGATCAGGAGTCCGTACCGCCGCTCCGCGATCCAATGAAGTCAGGATCCATGCAATCCACGACTGGCCTTCGTGGAATACATTGTCGCTGCTGACGAATACTCCGTCCCGTTGCATGAGCCGGCGCGCACTGTGTAGAAGATGATGTGCATCCTCGTCATTCAAATGATGCAGGATCCCTTTCGCCACGATCAAATCGAATCGATCCGTACGGATTGCGGCTTCCGCGGATGCGTCGCCGACTCTCGCGCAGAAGAAGCGTCCTCGATTTCCATGATGTTCGCGCGCCGCATCGATGTAATGAGGATTGAGGTCGAAGCCGACGTAGTCGACACCCGTCGGCAGATACTCCAGCAGGGATCCGGTTCCACAACCGATGTCCAGGATGCGCATCGCGCTCGACGGCTGCAGAAACTCTTCTACGAATCGTTTTCGCACGGCTCGTGCACCGAGCATTGTCTGGAAACGCTCATAGACCGCGGGACGGTCCAGGACGCGATACAGGCCGGTAGAGCGGTGACTCAATCATTGCTCCCGCGGGACGCGGAGCGTCTGATGATGTACGTGGGCCGCTGCTCGCTACTTTCAATGATGCGGATCAGGTATTCGCCGAGCACTCCCACACTGAACAGCAAAAGACCGCCCATGAGTACAATCGCTGCGAAGAGCGATGTCCACCCCTGGACACTCACTCCATAAGACACTTTCTGATAAATGACCAAGGCCACGACAATGAGGCTGAGCACCGAAAACGCGAGGCCAGTGTATGCCGCGGCACGCAGTAACACGGAAGAATTACTGATGACGAGATTACTGAAGAGACGAATCAGCTTGCCGGCGGTGTAGCCACTGCGTCCGGAACGGCGGCCGGCGTGACGCACCGGAACGCCGACCACGTCTTTGCTGACATAGAACATCAGCGCCGGCAGAAATGGATGAGGCGTTCGAATCGACAACATCCCATCGACGACACTCCGGTTGATCAGACGATAGGACGTCAGCCGCAGACCTTTTGGCTTGCCGATCAAGACCCGGTCGAGCCACCCCTTGATGTGGCTGGCCATCCGTCTGAAAACGCCATGGCGGCTTTGCTCGAGCTGGCCGATCACAACGTCGTGGTCTGCGGCCGCCAGCAGCGCAGGGATATCCTCCGGATCGTGCTGAAGATCATCGTCCATCGTCACGATCACGTCCCCGCGCGCCTCTCTCAGTCCGCACAATGTTGCGGCTTGTTGTCCGAAGTTCCGCGTCAACTGAAACGCGCGGAAGCCGCTGCGATGCGCGGCCAGCTCGCAGAGCGCGGGCCACACATGCGGATCCGGGGAGCCGTCATCGACGAGGAGAACCTCGTACTCCCTGCCGATTTTCCGAAACACCGCTTCGATACCATCCGCCAGTGCCCCGAGATCCGGACTGTTGTAGACCGGTATCACCACCGAGACCAGATGTCTCATCGTTTCAGACATATACTCCGATCGAGGATGCCGAAGCGCGTCGCCCTTCTGCAGTCGAACTACATCCCCTGGAAGGGATACTTCGACATTATCCACGACGTCGACGAGTTCATCTTTCACGATGACGTTCAGTACACGAAACTCGACTGGCGCAATCGCAACCGGATCAAGACGCCAGGCGGTACCTCGTGGCTCACCATTCCGGTCGGACCTCGGGAGGATCTGAGGATCTGCGACGTGGAGCTTCCGCCGAGCGACTGGGCCCTTTCTCACTGGCGCCGGATCGAGGCTGCTTATGCACAGGCGCGTCATTTCGAACGGTACCGGTCTTTTTTCGAAGGTATCTATCGAGGTCCTTGGCAACGGCTCTCGGAGCTCAACCAGCACTTGATCATTGCCATCGCTCGCAACTTCCTCGGCATTCAGACGCAATTCCGCGATTCACGCGAGCTCGGGTTGCGATCGCAAGGGAAGACTCGGGTGCTGGATGCACTACGGGCCGTCGACGCAGACGTCTACGTGTCGGGTCCAGCAGCAGCCGCGTACCTCGATCCGACCGAATTCCAGTCGGCGCGCATCGAGCTGATCTGGAAAAGCTACGACGGTTACCCTGAATATCCGCAATTCCATCCGCCGTTCGATCACTTCGTCACGATTCTCGATCTGCTCTTCCACACCGGTCCCGACGCAGCCGATTACATCTGGGGCAGGAGACGAGCGACACCCTGACCGCGAGCGGCGCGTAGAGCCGTGCCGAGGGATTGCGTGACCAGGTCGACATCTTCATCGGACATGCCGGACCAGATCGGCAGCCTCAACAGGCGCTCGCTGACGTCGTCCGTGACGCGGAGAGAGCCCGAGGTGCGACCGTACTTTCGGCCGGCTGGAGAACTGTGGAGCGGCACGTAATGAAAGACCGCTCCGATTCCATGACGCTTCAGCTCCTCGATGACGTGCATGCGATCGGCGAACGATGGCAACAGGATGCTGTAAATGTGTGCATTCGCTCCCTGCGACAACTCACGCGGTCGAACGAGCACACCCTCTTCCTCGAGCGGGGCGAGGAGCTGGTGATATCGCGCCCAGACCGCTTCCCTCGCAGCGGTGATCTTCGCGGCATCTTCGAGTTGCGCGAGGAGAAACGCTGCGATCAACTCGCCTGGCAGATACGACGAGCCGATGTCGACCCACGTGTATTTGTCGACCTCTCCGCGAAAGAAGCGGCTTCGGTCCGTGCCTTTCTCGCGAACGATCTCGGCGCGCGCGACGAGCGAGGAATCGTTGATGAGAATCGCGCCGCCTTCGCCGGCCGTGATGTTCTTGGTCTGGTGAAAGCTGAGCGCGGCCAACGCGCCGAAGCTGCCGGCTGGCTTCGAATCGCGCACGGAAAGCAGCGCCTGCGCGGCGTCTTCGATCACCACTGCTCCGGCGTCGCGCGCGATCGCGTCGATCGCATCCATGTCGCACAGCGTGCCGGCGTAGTGGACGGGGACGATGGCGCGCGTGCGTGGCGTCACCGCGGCGGCGACCGCGCCAGGATCGATATTGAAGGTATGTGCATCGATGTCGACAAACACGGGGGTTGCGCCGCGAAGAACGAACGCATTCGCGGTCGACGGAAAGGTGAACGACGGCAGGATCACTTCGTCGCCCGGCTCGATGCCCGCCACGATCGCGGCGATCTCCAGCGCCGCAGTCCCCGATGGCGTCAGCAGCGCGCGATGACACCCAGTGGCCTGTTCCAGCCAGCGCTGGCAACGCCGCGTGAATGAACCATCACCCGCAAGCTGTCTCGATTCGACCGCTTCCCGCAGATACTCGATCTCTCTGCCGGTCAGATGGACGCGTGTGAAGGGGATGCTCCATCGCGTCATCGGATGGACTCCAGGCTCGTGGCGCCGCGGGAACTCATTCCGCGCAAGCATAGACGAGTGGCGTGCCGGCTTCGCCGCATCCGTGCTACATTCGCCGCGCTTGGATCCAGCGAGCGTCACCACAGAAAGCCCTGCCAGCGACAGCTCCCGGCCAGCGGCTCCTCGCCGGACCCTGCTAGCGTTCCTGTTGCTCCTCGCGATCGGATTGATTCCGTACTATTTCGCACTGCGGACGGTGCATCGTCGCCAGCCGCAGGAACTGCTCGCGCAGTCCGGCCGGGCTCACTATTCGATCCGGCACTGGGTCGAGCATGGCTACTGGAAGAGCGGGGGAATGCTCTTCCGCGCTGGCCCGGCCGATTCCGTGCAGATCTATCGATCCTCAACTGGTGGCGTTCTGCTCACTGGCTTCATCGTCGAGAAGATCTACTTCACGATTACCGGCCGGTATCACTGGCCGTTGCTCGCGCTACACAACCAGTTCATCTCGCTGCTCGCCGCGACTGCCGTCGCGTTACTTGCATTCCGCTTCGCCTTGCGCCTCGGCGCTTCGCGGCTGCACGCATTCGCGCTGGCGATTTTTCTCCAGACCGTCATCTTTACCTTTCCGGACAATCTGGCCACGTATTGGGAAATGCAGGGCCGCCTTTCGTGGCTGTTGTTCGCGGCGCTGTTCCTCCTGCTGGACGAGCGCAGAAGCGAGTCGCACACACGACTGCTTCCGATCGCGCAAGCGGTGCTGATGTTTTTTCTGATGTTCGTGGAGTACGTGGCCGGAGTTTTTTTCGTGGCCGCGTATTGCGCGGTTCAGGGTTTTCTCGCGTGGGACCGCGGGAGCGTGCGCCGGATCGCGCTCGTTGTGATCCTGCCCGCCCTGCTTGCCGTCGGCGTCTTCGCGGCGCAAAAAAAATGGATCGACGCCAGATATCCGGACGCCGTGCGACAGGGCTCGGGATTCATGACCCGTTCCGGTCTCGACGGCTCGGTCGAGTACTACGGCGATCATCGCCACATCGCGTATGGCCGCGACATCGCTCGCCTGAACTTCCCCGAAAAGACCCGTCCGTACATTCTGAATTGGCAGTGGCTATTCATCGGCGGGACGATCGCCGTCTTTTCGATGATCGTGGCGGCGGCGCGGGGCCATTTCCCCATCGCGGTGTTGGCGCCGCTGCTCAGCCTCGTCGGCGCTTACCTCTTGTACGGCGGCATGTTCAGCCAGTCGATGGTCATTCATCCGTATTACTACGACGTGATGCTTTTCGCACCGCTGGCGATGGCACTTTTCGTGCTGTTTCCGTCATGGATCGCGTCGAAGACGCCGCGGCCTGCGGTGACCGTCGTTCTGATGTTCTTTTTCGCCTTCTGGGTGTCGATGATCCAGGTCAGACGCTATGCGGTACGGTATCCACTGCCCGATCCGGTCGCGATCGCACCGGTTTCTTCCCGCTAGGCGCAGGGAGGAGTACCATGTCCGCACTCCCTCGAAACACCCCACCCCGCAATTGGTCGCGAGCGTGACGAGGGTTACCATGGACCGAACAAAACTGATGTGAAATATGCGGCTGCCACCGTCGTTAGGGGCATTGGTCCGAGATTGAACGCTAGAACGGGAGAATCCATGAAACGCCAACTCATTATCGTATTTGCGATCGGCCTCGCTGTCAGTCCTGCGGCCTTCGCCGACTGGACCACGACGACGCCCGGCCAGGTGACGACCACCGACAAAGTCGGGGTCGGCACGCACACCCCGGAAACGGGAGCCGGTCTCGGCGGCATCCAGGAAGCGCCAATCCACGTGGTCAGCTCGCAGAACAAGAACACGATCCTGCTGATCCAGAATCAGACGAACGCGGCCAACGTCGCTCCGGCGATCCGCACGCTCGCGGACGTGGCCTCGCAGAACTTCCAGAGCCACGCCAGCGGCCGTACGGTGTCGCGCTTCGGCCAGGTGCTCGGCGGCTGGAACGAGTTCCTGTCGGTCTCGGGCAGCGGCCTCATTCTCGGTACGCTCGGGGGCACGCCGTTGGTCCTCGGCACGGGCGCGACGGCTCGTATCACCATCCTCGGCGACGGCAAGATCGGCGTCGGCACCGCCGCACCGACCGTCGACTTCGAAGTCAACGGTACGTTCAAAGCGACCAGCACCATTGGCGCGGTCTATCAGGATCTCGCGGAGTGGGTTCCGGCCACGGTCGACATGAAGCCCGGTACCGTGGTCGTGCTGAACAGCGCGAAGAACAACGAGGTCATGCCTTCGGCGACCAGCTATGACACCGCCGTCGCGGGTGTCGTCTCGTTCAAGCCTGGTCTTCTGCTCGGCGAGGGCTCATCCGAGAAAGAGATGATCGCCACCACGGGCCGCGTGAAGGTCTATGTCACCGCCGCCAATGGTCCGATCCGCGTCGGCGACCTGCTCGCCACGAGCGACAAGCCCGGCGTGGCCATGAAGTCGCAGCCGATCGACATCGGCGGCGCGAAGATTCATCGCCCGGGCACGCTCATCGGCAAGGCGCTCGAGCCGCTGCCGGCCGGCGAGGGCGAAATCCTCGTCCTGCTGTCGCTGCAGTAAACCGTCACCACCGCCGCGGCGAAGAGGAAGCTCCTCTTCGCCGCCCGCGGGGCCGCCGTTACAATGCGCGGCCCGATGTCGATTCCAACGACGATTCTGATCCCGCCTTACGGCGGCTGGCTCATCGACCTTCTCGAGCCCGCCGCCTCCATCGCCCAGCTCACGCAACACGCATCGACGCTTCCGTCGGTCACGATTTCCGAGCGCGCGATGTGCGACCTGGAACTCCTCGCCACCGGCGCGTTCTCGCCGCTCGACCGCTTCATGAACAAGGCGGATTTCGAGCGCGTCGTCGAGGAGATGCGCCTCGCCGGCGGCACGCTCTTTCCGATCCCGGTGACGCTCACCGTTGATGCCGCGCCGGAACAAGGTGCCGACATCGCGCTGCGCGGGACCGACAACGCGCTCCTTGCGGTGATGACCGTCGAAGAGACCTTCGAGTGGGACCGCGAACGCGTCGCCGCGAAAGTCTTCGGCACCACCGATCGCCGCCATCCACTCGTCGCCGAGATGGAGAGCTGGGGACGCTTCAACATCAGCGGCCGGCTGCGCGTGCTCAAACTTCCGGCGCGCTATGACTTTTCCGAGCTCCGTCGCACGCCGGCGCAGGTGCGCGCGCTGATCGAGGACCGCGGCCGCGCGAACGTTGTCGCCTTTCAGACGCGCAATCCAATGCATCGCGCGCACGAGGAGCTGGTGCGCCGCGCCGCCGAAGCGATCGACGGCGTGCTGCTCATCCATCCGGTCGTGGGGATGACCAAGCCGGGCGACGTCGATCATTACACGCGCGTGCGCACGTACATCGCGCTCACAGAACATTACTTCGATCGCGAGCGCGTCGTGCTCTCGCTGCTGCCGCTGGCGATGCGCATGGCCGGTCCGCGCGAAGCGCTGTGGCACGCGCTGATCCGGCGCAACTACGGGGCGAATCACTTCATCGTCGGCCGCGATCACGCCAGTCCCGGCAACGATTCGACCGGCAAGCCGTTCTACGGACCCTACGACGCGCAGGAGCTGATGGCGAAACATGAGTCCGAGCTCGGCATGACCATGGTGCCGTTCCGCGAGCTCGTGTACGACGAAGCACACGATCGCTACGAAGAAATGTCGAAGTTGCCCGCCGCTGCAAAAGTGAAATCACTCTCCGGCACGCAAGTGCGCGACGAGTACCTCGGCAAAGGGCGCGCGCTGCCCGAATGGTTCACGCGTCCCGAAGTGGCCTCCATCCTCGGCGAAACGTATCAGGCCCGACACCGCCAGGGATTCTGCGTCTGGTTCACAGGTCTCAGCGGCGCGGGCAAATCGACCACCGCCAACATCCTTCTCAGTCTGCTGCTCGGGCACGGCCGGCAGGTGACCCTCCTCGACGGCGACGTCGTCCGCACGCACCTCTCCAAAGGCCTCGGTTTCTCGAAAGAAGACCGCGACACGAACATCCTGCGCATCGGCTTCGTCGCCGCGGAAATCGCACGTCACGGCGGCGCCGTCATCTGCGCTGCGATCAGTCCCTACACCGCAACGCGCAACGCCGTTCGCGCGATGGTGGGGGCCGACGCGTTCATGGAGGTGTTCGTCGATACACCGCTCGAGGTCTGCGCGGCGCGCGATGAAAAAGGGATGTACGCCAAAGCGATGCGCGGCGAGATTCGCGGCTTCACCGGAATCGACGATCCGTACGAACGTCCCGCGGCGCCGGAGCTGACGATCGACACCGTGAACGCGACCGCCGAGCAGAACGCGCGCGCGATCGTGGCGTTGCTGCGCGGGCACGGATTCATTCGCTGATCGCCTATCATCGCGCCGATGTTCATCACGGGCATGCAACGATCGGGGACGACGCTCCTCGAGAAGCTCCTTGATGCGCAGCCCTCGCTGACCATCCTCTCCCAACCCGCTCCGCTCCTTTTCGTCGAGGCGAAGCGCGACTTTCTCAGCACAGTCGGCAAAAACAACGCGCCGTATCCCCTCGGCCATCTTTTCGGAGAGCGCCGCTATGAAACGTCCGATTTCACGGCATTTCTGGCGAGCTATCGTCTCGATCGCGAGCGCGCGCGGACGCTCTTCGCGAACATGGAGACCTACTCCGGCCAATACACGCGCTTCACGCGGGACGAGACGGATGCCGCGCTGATCGACGCGCCTTTCATCCCCATGATGATCGCCCTCTGGCGCAACCTGGCGCGGCGCGAAGCACCGGTCGCCGGCGCAAAGGAAACAACGTGCGAGGAGTTTCTGCCCGCGTTCCTCGATGCCGGCGTGCGCTGCGCGCTGATCCTGCGCGACCCTCGGGACGTCCTGGCATCGCTGAACCACGGCCGCGGCGCAGAATTCGGCGGCGCGGTCAAGCCGACGCTGTTCAACCTCCGGCAGTGGCGCAAGAGCGTGGCATTCGCGCTCGCGCTCGAAGGGCGGCCAGGCTTTCACTGGCTGCGCTACGAAGATCTCACCGCCGATCCCGTCGGACAACTGGAACGATTAGGCGCTGCCGCCGAACCGAGGCTGCCGGAGACGTGGTCCGGCAACTCGTCGCACGGCGAACGCCACGGCGTGTCGCGGGAGTCGGTCGCCGCGTTCCGCGACGTTCTCCCTCGCTCCGTGATCCGGTTCGCCGAGGCTGCCTGTCATGCCGAGCTGCGCCTTCTCGGCTACGACGTGAGCATCGACGAAGACGAAGTACCGCAGATCCTCCGGTCGTTCGAGGAACCGTATGTCACACGCGATGACATGAGTGCGGACGCGATCGACGATGCAAACATCGCCCGCGAATTGAGAAGGCGCGAACTGCTCGGCGGCTGCAAGGACAGCGCGCCGTATTTCATTTTTCGGGAAGCGCACGAGCGCCTCCGTAGATGATGGCCCGATGATCGAACTGGCCCCACGCGCCGCCGCGATCCTTTTCGGTGTCGTCTCCGCGCACGAGCGGCCATGGTTGCTTCCCGCGAATGTTTGCGACATCGTGCCGCAAACGCTGCGCGCCGCGGGCCGGATGTTCGAGCTCGTCGACATTGATCCCGCGACACTGGAGCCTTCGCGCGAACAGATTATCGATCGTGCACGAGACTGCGCCGGCGTGGTCTTCGTGCGCACCTACGGCGCGATCTACGATGCAGAAGCGTTCTTCGCGTCCCTGAAACTGCTGCGCGACGATTTCGTGATCGTCGATGACCGCTGCCTCTGCCGGCCCGATGTGGACGGAGAGCTCGTGTCGCAGGATGCGACCGTGACGCTCTTCAGCACCGGCTACGCAAAGTATGTCGACCTCGGCGGCGGAGGATTTGCGCACGCCGCGACGGCTGGCAGAGTTACTCCCGAGGCGGCATGGCGCGAATACCGCGCGCAGGTGCTCGCCGAGCTTGCGCGCGTCGACGCCATCAAGGAACATTTGAACGCGATCTATCGAGCGATCATCCCGGAAGAAGTGCAACTCCCCGCGGAACTGTGCTCGTGGCGCTTCAACATCCGGGTCGCGCGTGCGGAAGAACTGCTCCGCGCGATCACCGACGCGGGCCTGTTCGCCAGCCGCCACTACGCGCCGCTCGAGGGCGGCTTCCCTCACGCCACACGGCTGCACGAGGAAATCGTGAATCTATTCAACGATCGCTACTTCAATGAAGAAAAGGCGACGCGAACGGCGGAAATCGTCCGGCACCACGTGATGCGCTGAAGAAAAAATGCGGGGACGCGGTCGGAAGAACCGCGCCCCCGCGAGGAGCAGTGATCCCGGGTCCCTCTCCCCAGGATCGCTCGGCGCACAGGAGGGGTGCGCCTGCCGGGCCAGCCCGGCGCACAAACAGCCTCAGTCGCTCAAGTTGCGAATCACCGTCGGAATATCGAGGTCATTGCCGAAATCACTCGACGCCATCGGCCCGAAACCACCGGAGCCGTCGGCGCGCGTGAAGCCTCTGCGAAAAAAGGGTGGATCGTAAATCTCGCCTTCCGCGCCGATCTGCGGCGCCGGATCCGCTTCATGCTGCGCCGCGATTTCCTTCGGCGCGAACGGCCGATGCGGCGGCTGAACAGGCGGTTGCTCGCGATTCCCACGTGATGGCGCTGACGAAATCGATTCACCGCGCGTGTTGAGCAGGCCTTTCGTCGCGGCATCGAAACCGGTGGCGATGACCGTGACCTTCACTTCGTCTTTCATCCTCGGATCGATGACCGTGCCGAAGATGATGTTCGCTTCCTCGTCCGCCGCTTCCTGGATGATCGAGGCCGCTTCGTGCACTTCGAAGAGCGTCATGTCGGGGCCGCCGGTGACGTTGATCAGCACGCCCTTTGCCCCTTCGATCGATGCTTCTTCGAGCAGCGGCGAGGAGATGGCGCGCTGCGCGGCTTCGACGGCGCGATGTTCGCCGGACGAAACGCCGGTGCCCATGAGCGCCATGCCCATGCCGTGCATGATCGTCTTCACGTCCGCGAAGTCGAGATTGATCTCGCCCGGCACCGTGATGAGATCGGAGATGCCCTGCACCGCCTGGCGCAGGATGTCGTCCGCGATCTTGAACGCATCATTCAGCGACGTACCGCGCTCGACGAAATTCAGCAGGCGCTCGTTCGGAATGGTGATGAGCGTGTCGACCGTGTCGCGCAGGGAGCGGATGCCCTGCTCGGCCTGCACGCGGCGGCGCTTCCCTTCGAACCCGAACGGCTTCGTCACCACTGCGACGGTGAGCGCGCCAAGCTCCGCGGCGAGCGAAGCGATGATCGGCGCGGCTCCCGTGCCGGTGCCGCCGCCCATGCCGGTGGTGATAAAAATCATGTCGGCGCCGCTGAGCGCCTCGAGGATTCGTTCGGTGTCTTCGAGCGCCGCGTTGCGGCCGATCTCGGGATTCGCGCCCGCCCCGAGACCCTTGGTGAGCTTGCCGCCGATCTGCAGCTTCGTCGGCGCGAGCGACGCGCGCATGGCCTGCAGGTCGGTGTTGGCGACGAGGAACTCGACACCCTTGATGCCTGCCTGGATCATCCGGTTGACGGCGTTCCCACCACCCCCACCAACCCCGATGACCTTGATCTTCGCGCCGAGGTGCTGCTCTTCGGTGAGCGTGACCGCGAGCGTTCCGTCGCTAGGCCGTTCGTCAAATATGATCATTTACCGTCTCCCGGAATGGTACCCATTTACGTGATGCGTTGAAAGAAAATTTTTGATCCTTACTTGCGCTACGTCCAGGCGAACCACGACTTGAACGAGTCCGCAACCTTCGCCAGCCCTTTGCGCGGACGCCGCGCGCGCACCTTCGTCTCGTTGCGCAGTCCCCACAGCAGCAGCCCCGCCGCCGCTGCCCACTCCGGACCGCTCACCGTATCCGCGAGGCCGCCGAAGCCGCGCGGCACGCCTTTGCGCGCGGACTGATCGAACACCTGCTCGACCATCTCCACCATGCCTTCCATCTCGGCGCCGCCGCCGACCAGCACGACGCCCGAGCGGATTTCCTTGTCGAGGCCGACCTTCTCGAGATCGCGGTACACGAGCTTCGCGATCTCGGCCGCGCGCGGCTCGAGGATTCCCGTCAGCTCCTGCCGCGACAGAATCTTCGGCGCGCGTCCGCCGACCGTCGGCACTTCGATCGGATCGTCGCTCGTGATCAGTGAACCGAGCGCGCATCCGTAGCGCTTCTTGATCCGTTCCGCGTCTTCCATCGGCGTGCGCAGCACGACCGAGATGTCGCTCGTGAAATGTCCCGCGCCGACCGGCAACACGTTGGTGTGCACGACGTTCCCTTCGAGGAACACGGCATAATCAGTGGTTCCGCCGCCGATGTCCATCAGCAGCACGCCCATCTCGCGCTCGTCCTGCGTCAGCACCGCTTCCGCCGCCGCGAGCTGCTCGAGCACGAGCTCCTGCACGGCGATGCCCGCCTTGTTCACGCACGTGAGCACGTTCTGGTCGTGCGTGCGCGCGCCGGTGACGATGTGCACGTTCGCCTCGAGCCGGGTCGCGGTCATGCCGATCGGATCGTGAATGCCATCCTGTCCGTCGACGACGAACTGCCGCGGAATCACATGCAGCAGCTCGAGCTCGGCCGGGATGTTGATCGACTTCGATGCTTCGATGACGCGATCGATGTCCTCGCGGCCGATCTCCTTGTGCTTGCCCATCACGGAGACGACGCCGCGCGAGTTCACCGAGCGGATGTGATCCCCCGACACACCCACATACACTGAGTCGATCTGCAGCCCCGCCATCACCTCGGCCTCGTCGACCGCCTTCTTCACGGCGTCGATGGCCTGATCGAGATTGATGATGTTGCCGCGGCGCGTCCCTTTCATCGGCGCGGTGCCTTTGCCGATGATCTCGAGCTGCCCGCGCTCGCTGATCTCTGCGACCAGCGCGCAGACTTTGGACGTGCCGATGTCCAGGGCGACGATGTATTTGTCTTCAGTTCTGGGCATGCGTTGACTCCAATGTTTTGACGATGACGCGATCCGCGAAGCGGAGGTCCGCGTATTCGATCTTCGGATTGTTCTCGGCCTGCAGCACCGCGTAGAGGTTCCGCCACTTGGCCACGACGTCATCGGCGTTCGCGTAGACGACGGCGCCGATCTCGCGGTCGTACACCGCGAACCCGCGCGGCGGAATCGGCCAGACCTCGGACACGCGCGAATACAGCTCGCGATCGTTCGTCTGCAAGTGCATGAGCAGCGCGACGGTGCGCGCCAGCTCCGTTCCGGCAGCATCGCTGATGAGCGGCAGATCGAGGTCGCCGACGCGGGGACTGAGCTCCGCGAAGCCGACGCCTTCTTCATCGACGTACAGCAAGCGACCGCCGTTGCGCACGAGCGCGACCGGCTTGCGCTCGCTGATCTTGATGCGCAGCGTGTCCGGCAGCTTCTTCTCGATGTCGATGCGGCGCACCCATCCCAGTCCGCCGAGGTCTTTCTGGACGCGCTCGATGTCGATCTGGAACAGGTTCAGGCCGACGTACCGCCGCGTGACGACGTCGAGCGCCGGGCGCGGCGTGTGCACCGCGCCATCGATCTCGATCGTGCGCACCGCGAATCGCTGATTCGACTGCGTGTGTTGATACGCCCACAACGCCCCGCCCGCGAGCGCCGCAATGACGGCGATGTTGCGCAGCACGATCAGCAGCCGATGCGCCTGAATGCGCCGCTGATTCCGGCGCAGACGGGCGACGTCGGTCGGGCGGAGGAAGCGAGAGGCGGTAGTATCGAAGTTCATCGCATCCCCCTCCGGATGTAACCTTCTCCCCGCCTGGCGGGGAGAAGGTGCCCGAAGGGCGGATGAGGGGCGCGTAGCACGGTGAGGCACGACCCCTCACCCGGCGCTTCGCGCCCCCCTCTCCCCGCAAGCGGGGCGAGGGCTACAGTCGTACCGTTCATTCGTCCTCCCCGCGCACCAACTGCTCGGCGATTTCGTGCACGTCGCCCGCACCCATGACGATGAAGATGTCGTTCGCTTTCAGCCGCCGGCGCATTTCGTTGACGATCTGCGCGTGGCTGCGATCGAGGAACTCGACGCCTTCCGCGGAATCGGAGATCAGCTTCGCCGAGACGCCTTCTTCCGGATGTTCGCGCGCCGCGTAGATCGGCGTGATGATCGGCACGTCCGCGATGCGCATCGCCTCTCCGAACTCGCGCGCGAAGTCGCGCGTGCGCGAGAAGAGGTGCGGCTGGAACAACGCCACGAGGCGGCGATCGGGATAGCCGCCGCGCGCGGCTTCGAGCGTTGCGCGAATTTCGGTCGGATGATGCGCATAGTCGTCGACGACGATCGCGCCCTGATAGGTGCCGAGGATCTGGAAGCGGCGATCGACGCCGAGGAACTTGGCGAGACCGGCGGCGATCTTCTCCCCGTCCAGACCGATCGCGTGGCCGACCGCGATGGCGGCGAGCGCGTTGCGTACATTGTGCTCGCCCGGGATGAACAGCTTGAAGAACCCGACGCCCGGCACTTCGAAGGATGAGCCGCGCTCGGAGAACTCGATGTTGACCGCGCGGATGTCGGCGCCTTCCTTGAGGCCGTAGCCCATGCGGCGCTGCTCCGCGTGACGCAGCAGGCGCGCGACGTTCTCGTCGTCGCAGCAGCCGATGACGATGCCGTTGCGCTTCACGCCACCGACGAAGATGCGGAACGCCTCGAGGATGTTCTCGAAGGTCTTGTAGTACTCGAGATGGTCCGCCTCGATGTTCGTCACCACCGCGATCTCCGGATGGAGGTGGTGGAACGTGCGGTCGTATTCATCGGCTTCGACGACGAGCATCTCGCCCGCGCCGCGTTTCGCATTCGTCTTGAGGTTGCGGACCATGCCGCCGACGAGGATGGTCGGATCGAGGCCCGCCTCTTCGAGGACCATCGAGATCATCGCGGAAGTGGTGGTCTTGCCGTGTGTTCCCGCAACACCGATGGACCGCTTCTCGTTGACGATCGCGCCGAGGACTTCGGCGCGCTTCATGATGCGGATGCCCTGCATGCGCGCGGCGTCGACTTCCGCGTGCTCACCTTTGACAGCCGAGGTGATGACCACCAGGTCGTTGCCGTCGACGTGCGACGCGTCGTGTCCGATGGAGACGGCGATGCCCCTGCTGCTCAGCAGGTCCGTCGCGGCTGAACGTTTCAAGTCGCAGCCCGTCACCTGGAGTCCAGCGCCATTCAGGATCTCCGCGAGTCCACTCATTCCGATCCCGCCGATGCCGACGAAATGAATGGTCCTAATTTGATCAAAAATCATCCTGATGAGGTCTCGTGAAATTGTAAGTTAATCGGCTTGAATTTTCTCGATTAAATCGACGATGTTTTTCGTTGCATCCGGCGTCGCCAGTTGCCGCGACGCATTGCCCATCCGCTCCGCGCGTTGCGGATCGGCGAGAACTTCGGAGATCGCACCGGCCAGACGCTCCGGCGTGAGCTCCGCTTCGGTGATCACCACTGCGCCGCCGGCTTTCTCGACCACGCGTGCGTTGAGCTCCTGATGGTTGTTCGTCGCGGCGGCGAACGGCACGAGGATCGCCGCGCGTCCAATTGCGGACAATTCGCCGATCGTCATCGCTCCCGCGCGCGAGACGACGAGATCCGCGGCCGCGATCTCGTCCGCCATCGGATCGAGGTACGGCACGACGCGCGCGTTGGCGAACGTCGACTGCCGATACGCGTTCTGCACTTTCTCCAGCTCGTTCGGTCCGGTCTGATGAACGATGTCGAGCTTGTCCTTCCAGCGCGCGAGGAAGAGCAGGGCGCCGGTCATCGCGTCGTTGAGCACGCGCGAGCCCTGGGAGCCGCCAAAAATGAGAAGGCGTCCCATCTGGAGCGACGGGGTCGCTCCAGTTCCGAGGTCGAAGAATTCTTTGCGAATGGGGTTGCCGGTCACCACTCCGTCTTTGCGCTTCATGCGCGGCAGCGCATCCGCGAATGCCACGGCGACAGCCGTCGTCCAACGCGCGAGCACGCGATTCGCGAGGCCCGGGAACGCGTTCGCTTCGTGGATGATCGTCGGTACTCCGCGCAGCGCGGCCGCGACGAGCACCGGCCCCGATGAATAGCCGCCGACGCCGAGGACGACGTTGGGGCGATGACGTCCGACGTGCTGCCACGCCTGAATGAAGCCCATCGGAAGCCGCGAGAGATTGCGCAGCAGGTTCAGGCCGCGCATTCCTTTCAGTCCCGCCACGTCGATGAACTCGAGCGGGAAGCCGGCTTTCGGCACGATGTTCTTTTCGAGACCCTTCTGCGTGCCGACGAAGACGACTCTCCGCGACGCATCGCGCGCGACGAACTCGCGTGCGATCGCGATGGCGGGGTAGATGTGTCCCCCCGTCCCGCCGCCCGCGATCATCAGTGTCTTCACGCCCGTCTCACCCATTCGACACCCTTCGTCTTCAGCCTGATTGTTGCGAAAAATTGAGCAGCAGCCCGATGGCCATGAGGCTCGCGATCAGCGACGAGCCTCCGTAACTCACCAATGGCAGCGGTAGTCCCTTCGTCGGCAGAAGGCACAGCGTGACGCTGATGTTGATCAACGCCTGAAAGGCGATCATCAGCGTGCAACCGATGGCCACGTAAAACGCAAAACGATCCTGCGTGTAGCGCGCGATGCGCAGTCCCCGCCAGATCAGCAACGCCAGCGCCGCAAGCAACAGCAGCGCGCCGATGAAGCCGAGCTCCTCGCAGATGATGGCGAAGATGAAATCGGTGTGCGGCTCCGGCAGGAAGAAGAGTTTCTGCCGGCCGTTGCCGATGCCCAGCCCCTCGAATCCGCCGGTGCCGATCGCAATCAGCGACTGCATCGCATGGAACCCTTTCCCGAGCGGATCCGCCTCGGGATTCAGGAACGTCAGCAGCCGCTCACGGCGATAGGCGGCGCTCACCGCGAAGTAGCCCGCGATCGGCACGAACGCGATCGCGATGACGGTCACGTAGCGCCAGCTCACGCCGGCCGCGAAGATCATCCCCGCGGCCATGAGCACGAGCGTCATCGCCGTCCCGAAATCGCGGCCGAGCAGGACCAGCCCCGCGACGAGCGTGAGGATGAATGCGAGCGGCAGCAGCGTCGTGGTGAGGTCGTTGATGCGCTCCTCGCGTTTCGCGAGAAACGCCGCGAGGAAAAGAATAATCGCGGGCTTCGCGAACTCCGACGGCTGCAACTGGAACCACGGCAACTGAATCCAGCGATGCGTACCGTTGATCGGCGACTGGAACAACGCCACGATCAGTCCGAGTGCAACGACCGCCAGGCCGCCATAGATCACGCGCCGGTGCTGCAGCACGGCCGGGTTCACGTGCATGAGGAACAACATCACCGCGCCGCCCGCGGCGAGAAACATGACCTGCCGGAGCAGGAAGTAGTACGGACCGTGACCGAAGCGCTGCGTGGCGATCATCGCCGACGCGCTGTAAATCATGACCAACCCCACGACGAGGATGAGCATCGCGGTGGAAAAGAGCCACGTGTCGTACGTGAGTTTGCGGCTCATGGTGAGTACCTCGGGTTCCTCGGAGTTCCTCGGAGTTCCTCGGAGGGGTCTAGGCGATGCAAGCTCCCCGAGGTACCCGAGGTACCCGCGGAACCCGAGGAACCCGAGGAACCCGAGGAACCCCGAGGAACCAATGCATTGACCAGTTCCTCGAAGTGCTCGCCGCGATGTTCGAAGTTGCGGTACTGGTCGAAGCTCGCGCACGCCGGCGAGAGCAGCACGGTGTCGCCTTTTCTGGCGTGCTCGCGCGCCCACGTCACGGCGTTGGCCATGTTCTCCGCGGGCACGATCTCGGTCGTATCCCGCAGCGCCTCGGCGATCCGGTCGGCCGCTTTGCCGATGGTCAGTACCGTGCGCGCTTTCGACTGAACGAGGTCGCGCATCCGTTCAAACTCGCCCGCTTTGTCTTTGCCGCCGAGGATGAGGATGACGCTCGCGCCATCGAAGCCTTCGAGGGATTTGAGCGTTGCGTCGACGTTGGTCCCTTTCGAGTCGTTGATCCATGCGACGCCGTCGAGCTCGCGCACCAGGACCATGCGATGCGGCAGGCCCGCGAACGTGCCGAACGCGATCTGCACATCGACGTCGTCGACGCCGACCGCGCGCGCGGCGAGCCACGCGGCGAGCGCGTTCTCGGCGTTCGCCTGTCCCTGCAGTTTCAACGACGCGCGCGGGATGCGGCGCTCTTCGCCGCCCACCTTGAGCACGAACGAATCGCCATCCACCCATGCGCCTTCATCGACCCTCTTCGCGGCCGAGAAACGCCAGACGCGCGCGGGCGATTCGCGCGGCAGCTCGCGGCGCTCGACCGCGTTCACGATCGCTGTGTCGCCGGACTGCTGATTGCGGAAGATCCGGTATTTCGCCGACGCGTAATGGTCGAACGTCGCGTAGCGGTCCATGTGATCGGGCGTGATGTTGAGCAGCAGCGCCACGTTCGCGCGGAACGTGTCGACGGCCTCGAGCTGGAACGACGAGAGCTCGAGGACGTACGTGCGCGCGCGATCGGGATCGACCGAGGAAATCAGCGGGTCGCCGATGTTGCCCGCGACGATCGGCTGGCGTCCCGCGACTTTGAGGATCTCGCCGATCAGCGCAGTCGTCGTCGACTTGCCGTTCGAGCCGGTGATGGCGATGACGGTGCCGGTGAGCTGTGTCCACGCGAGCTCGATCTCGCCGATGATCGGAATCGCGCGCATGCCCGCTTCCTGCAGCAGCGGAATGGTGAGCGGCACGCCGGGGCTGATGACGATCGTGGTCACGCCATCGAGCACGTCGAGGTCGTCGCGGCCGAACGCGCGCGTCACACGCTCGTCGAGCGCGACCGGCAGCGATGGCTCCTTCGCGGAGTCGTTCAGTACGACCTCGTCGCCGCGCGCGGCGAGAAAATTCGCCGACGCGACGCCGGACTTGCCTGCTCCGATGACCAGAGTTTTCATCTGAGCTTGAGCGTCGCCAGCGCGACCATCGCGAACATCACCGCGATGATCCAGAAGCGCACGACGACTTTCGTTTCCTTCCAGCCGGCCAATTCAAAGTGGTGATGCAGCGGCGACATCTTGAAGATGCGCCGGCCGGTGATCTTGAACGACGCCACTTGCAGGATCACCGAGAGCGCCTCGAGCACGAACAGACCGCCGACCAGGACGAGCAGGATCTCCTGCTTGATCATCACGGCCAGGCAGCCGATCGCACCGCCCAGGGCCAACGAGCCGACGTCGCCCATGAAGATTTCCGCCGGATGCGCGTTGAACCAGAGGAAGCCCAGCGACGCCCCGACCATCGCGCCGCAGAACACGGCCAGCTCGCCGGTTTGTGGCACCCAGGCGATGTTGAGGTAATCGGCGATGCGCGCGTGGCCCGCGGCGTATGTCAGCACGGTGTAGGTCACGGCCGCGACGAGTGTCGAGCCGATGGCCAGGCCATCGAGTCCGTCCGTGAGGTTGACCGCGTTCGACGCGCCGACCAGCACCACCATCACGAACGGGATGTAGAGCAATCCGAGATTGAGGACCACGTCCTTGATGAACGGGAAGGTGATCGCGGTCGAGTAGTTGTTCTTCAGCATCGGCAGGTACGCGATGGCAAGCGCCGCGAGCAGCGCCACGCCGAACTGCGCGATGAACTTTTCCTTCGAGGTGAGGCCGAGATTCTGTTTCTTGGCGAGCTTGCGATAGTCGTCGATGAAGCCGATCGTCGCGTACGACGCGGTGACGAAGAGAATGATCCAGATGTACGGATTGGTGATGTCGGCCCAGAGAATGGTCGGGATCAGGATGGCGACGTTGATGAGCAGGCCGCCCATCGTCGGCGTGCCGGCCTTCACCTGATGCGACTTCGGACCTTCCTCGCGGATGAACTGGCCGAGCTTGATGCGGCGCATGCGCTCGATGAGCCACGGTCCGAGGATGAAGGAGATGAGCAGCGCGGTCAGCGCGGCGAACGCGGTCCGGAAGGTGATGTACCGGAACACGTTGAAGCCGACGAAGACGTCGCGCAGGGCGAACAGGAGGTGGTAGAGCATTAGTGCGCGCCCTCCAATAAGGCGACAGCCTTGTCGAGCCCGACCCCGCGGGAGCCCTTCAGAAGAACGAGATCGCCGTCTTTCAGAAACGTCTCCAGGAACTCGCCGGCTGCTTCTGCATTCGCGAAGTGATGCAGCGCGTCATCGCCGAAACCCGCTTCGCGCGCGCCGGCGAGCAGTGCACGCGAGCGTGCTTCATTGCCAGGCTTCGCGACTGCGACGACGACGTCGATCGATTTCGGGATTCCTTTGCCCGCCTCGCGATGGAACTCCAGTTCCTGCTCGCCGAGCTCCAGCATGTCCCCGATCACCGCAATCCGCCTCCCGCGCGCCTCGGCCTGCGTCATGAGCTCGAGCGTCCGCGCGAGCGCGTACGGATTGGAGTTGTACGTGTCGTCATAAATCGTGGCGCCGTTCGGCAGCGGCACGATTACGCCGCGGTGATACGCCGGCTTCACGTCGGCGACGCCGCGCTCGATTCCTTCCCAGGAGATGCCGATCGCACGCGCGGTAGCGATCGCGGCGAGGAGGTTGTCGAGGTTGTGGCGACCGGGCAGCAGCAGCTCGAGCTCGCGCGATGCGCCTTCGGCCTCGAGCGTGAAGCGCGTGCCGAGCAGGCCGCGCTCGCGGATGTTGGTGGCGCGGTATTCGGCGTCGTGCTCGATGCCGTAGGTGACCTTGCGACCGTCGAAATCGCGGCTGATGTTCACGACGTGCTCGTTGTCGTTGTTGACGATGACGGTGCCGTTCGGCGCCAGGTTCTCGAGCAGTTCGCGCTTCGCGGCGGCGATTCCTTCGATCGTGCCGAAGAACTCGATGTGCACCGGCGCGATGTTCGTGTAGACCCCGACGTTCGGCCGCATCAAGCCGGCGATCTCGGCGATCTCGCCGGCGTGATTCATCCCCATCTCGCTGACGACGACCTGCGAGCCGTCGGGCATGTTGTCGAGGCAGAGCGGCGCGCCGATCTGATTGTTGAAGTTGCCCCACGACTTCCACGTGCGGCGCTCGGTCGAGACCAGCGTGGCGATCATCTCTTTGGTGGTGGTCTTGCCCGCCGAACCGGTGATGCCGATCAACAGAAAGTCGTAACGCGCACGGATCGAACTGGCGAGCTTTTGCAGCGCACGCGTGGTGTCGTCGACGCGGATGATGCCTTTATCAGCCGGCAGGTCGTTCGGCACATCCGATACCACCGCACCGCGCGCCGTCTGCAACGCCTGCGGCAGGAACTGATGCCCATCGAGCCGCTCGCCTTTGATGGCGAAGAAGACCGAGTCGGGCTTGACCTCGCGTGAATCGATGACCACGGCCGAAGAGCTGACGTCGCCGCCCTGGAGGACCGTGCCGCCAATCATGTCAGCCAATTGGGAGAAGGTCAGCGTAGGCATGACGCTCCCTCAGCCGATGCCGTGTTCCGGCTCCGCCGCGTTTCGTCGCCGTTCGTCCCCTTCCCCGGGAACTGCCTGGCGAACCCCATCCATCCACCCTCGCGGAAACCGACCGACGGAGCCGGAACGCGGCACCGAATCACACGCGAATAATAGTAAGTCATTTTTATCACAAATATCAAGCCTGTTTTTTGTCACGCTTTTTCAGCGCGAGCTCCGCTTCTTCGCGGTCGTCGAAATGGATCACCTGATCGCCGATCACCTGATAGGTCTCGTGTCCCTTGCCGGCGATCACGATCACGTCGTCTTCCCGCGCCTCGGCGATCGTGCGGGCGATGGCCTCGCGCCGGTCGGCGATGGCGAGATGGTGATTGCTGCCAATACCGGCCACGATCTCGTCGATGATGGCCTGCGGCTCCTCGCCGCGCGGGTTGTCGCTGGTGACGATCACTTCGTCGGCGAGGCGCGCCGCGATGCCGCCCATCTGCGGGCGTTTGCCGCGGTCGCGATCGCCGCCGCAGCCGAAAACGATCTTCAATCGCCGCTCGCCCGCGATCTCGCGCACGGCGTGCAGGAGTTTCTCGAGCGCGTCGGGTTTGTGCGCGTAATCGACGATCACAGTCGGGCCGGCGGGCTGAGATCCCGCCGTTCCGGCCACGCGCTCAAAGCGTCCGCGCACCGATTTCAAATTCCGAATCCCCGCCTCGATCGCCTCGGTCGGAATGCCGACCGCGATCGCCGCGCCGATTGCGCCGAGCCAGTTGTAGAGGTTCGGCAGTCCGAGGAGCGAGGACTGGATGCGGATGTCGCCGCGCGGAGTGCGAACGGTTCCATGCAACCCTTCGACGCCGATGGCGACATGGACCGGGTGCACGTCGGCGCTCGCATCGCCCCCGAACGTCAACGCGTTTGCACCGAGCTCGTTCCCGAGCCGCCGTCCGTACTCGTCGTCAATGTTCACGACCGCGGTCTGCTTCGTGCGGTCGATCTGATCGAAGAGGATCCGCTTCGCGGCGAAGTAATCCTCGAAGTCCTTGTGGAAATCGAAGTGCTCGCGCGAGAGGTTCGTGAAGACGGCCGCGGCGAAATGAATCCCGTACGTGCGCTTCAGCGCGAGCGCGTGCGACGACACTTCCATCACCGCATGCTTCACGCCGGCGTCGACCATCTTCGCGAACCATTCCTGCAGCACGACCGCGTCCGGCGTAGTGCGATCCGCCACGAGCTTTTCGTCGCCCGCGCGATATTCGATCGTGCCGATGAGACCGGCCGGCTCTCCGAGCGCGTCGAAGATCGACTCGATCATCCGCGTCGTGGTGGTCTTGCCGGACGTGCCGGTGACGCCGACCAACGACAGCTTGTCGGCGGGACGTCCGTAGAAATTGGCGGCGATGAGCGCGAGCGCCGCACGTGGGTCATCGACGAGCACGCTGGAGCGACGGACTCTCAGCCCGTCGACGGGTTGAAAGCCCGTCGCTCCAGATAGCACGATCGCGGCCGCGCCTTTGTCGATCGCCTGTCCGATGAATTGCGTCCCGTCCTTCGCGGTGCCGGGGATCGCGACGAACAGTGCGTCTTTGCTGACCAGACGCGAGTCGGGAGTCACCGACGTGATCTCGGTGTCGCTATCGGCGTGCAGTTCGCGCACGGGCACATCGCGAAGAAGTTCGGAGAGTTTCATCGCGCGGCTCCCGAGTGGAGCGCCGGCGTCTCGCCGGCTGAGTAGGCGGCGTCCTCGCCGCCGTCCTGCGGGATGGGAGCGGGACGCTCCCCGCTCAGCCGGCGAGGACGCCGGCGTTCCGTCAAGTTCAGCGTCAGCCGCCGATTCGCCGGCAAGGCTCCGCCCGGTTCTGGATCTTGTGAGGTCACCACACCGCGTCCGATGGCCCGCACCGTCAGTCCGCTCGCGACCGCTCGCGCGACCGCCGCGCGCGCATCAAGGCCGCGCAGATCCGGAACTGCCTTGGCCGGGCCGGCATGCGTGCGCGGTTGCGAAAACGCGGCCAGCAGCGGACGGTCGACGCCGATCGTCCGCGACGGAATCGAAGGCGCTACGCCGAGGTAGCGGAGCGTGGCTTCGGCGACTTCGCGGAAGATGGGCGCCGCCACGATTCCGCCGTAGTGCTCGCCGCGCGGCTCGTCGATCACGGCCAGGATCACCAGCCGCGGCTGATCGGCAGGAACGTACCCGCCGAACGAACCGACATACCGTCCGGGCATGTAGCCGCCGCGTCCCGCTTTCTGCGCCGTACCGGTCTTCCCGGCCACGACGTGCTCGGCGATCGCGGCGTTGCTGCCCGTCCCGCGGGAGACGACATTCTTCAGGATTTCGTTGAGCACCGCCGCGGTCTTTTCCGACATCACCCTTCGCGGCTCCGCCTTCGGCGGTTCATACACGGTCTTGCCTTCTTCATCGATCACGCGCTTCACGATGCGCGGCTCGACGAGCATCCCGCCCGTCGCCACCGCACCGACCGCGCGCGTGATCTGCAGCGGAGTAACGCCGATCTCCTGTCCGATCGAAATGCTCGCCGGCGAGACCTGCGTCCACTTGTCCGTGCGGCGCAGCAGCCCCGACGCTTCGCCTGGAAGTGGAACGCCAACACGCTCGCCGAAACCGAAGCGGCGGATCCATTCATAGAAGCGCTGCTGTCCGATGGCCATGCCGACACGCACCGTGCCGACGTTCGACGAGTTCACGATCACGTCTTCGAACGACATCAGGCCGTAGCGATTGCCATCGTGCTCGCTGATGGTGATGTTGCCGATGGTGATGGTGCCGTCCGCGCAATCGATGATCTGCGACGGCGTGACGAGGTGGTCTTCCAGTCCCGCCGCGGCCGTGACGATCTTGAAGGTCGACCCCGGCTCGTACATGTCCTGGATGTTGCGATTGCGCCATGCGGCCGGAGAGAAATCGCGGAAGCGATTCGGATCGAACGTCGGCGCGGACGCCATCGCCAGGATCGAGCCGTCGTTCGGATCCATGACCAGTACGGAGCCGCCGGTGGCGCGGTACTGCTCGACCGCTTTCTGCAGCGCGCGCTCGGCGATGAACTGGATCACGGAGTCGATGGTGAGCACCACGTGATGTCCGTCGCGCGGACGGTTCGCGCCGTCGCCGCCGACGAGATAGACGCCGCGCCGCGCATCGCGCAGCAGCGTCACCTTGCCCGGCGTGCCGCGCACCTTTTCATCGAGCGTGTGCTCGATGCCGCCGAGGCCATCGCCATCGAGGCCGACGTAGCCGATGACGTTCGCGGCAAGCATAGAGCGCGGATACGCGCGGCGATGCGCCTCGAGGAAGTAGATGCCCGGCAGTTTCAACTTGCGCGCTTCGGCCGTGACTTCCAGCGGCAACTGGCGCGCGATCCACGCGAAACTGCCATCGCCGCGCAGCTTCGCTTCGATCTCGCGCGCGGTGAGGCCGATACCGTTCACGCCCGCCAGTGCCTTCGCGACGCTGCGTCGATTCACGATCGCCTGCGGATCGGCATAAATCGATTCGGCAGCAATCGATTCGGCGAGCACACGGCCGCGACTGTCGAGAATGGAGCCGCGCACCGGATGCATCGTCAGCGTCGACTCGTGCTGCTTCTGCGCGCGCTGGACGTAATGGTCGTGACGAACGAGCTGCACCTGCATCAGGCGGAACACGACGATGAGCGCCCACGCCGCGAGGAAGGCCGACAACTGCAGCAGGCGACGCTGCGAAAGCGCCATTAACGGCCCCCTGCCCGGCCACCAGGTTCCTCGGAGTTCCTCGGTTCCTCGGAGTTCCTCGGGGGAGACGAAGATTGCGAAGTTCCCCCGAGGAACTTCGAGGGACCCGAGGAACCGGTCGTGCGGGCGGTGACCATCACGATCGTCTTCGGATCGGCCGGCGCGAAGCCGAGCTTCGCCGCCTGATCCTCGACCGCGTCGAAAGAGGTCAGGCGGTCGCGTTCCGCTTCGAGCGCCTTGTGCTGCGCTTCGATGTCTTTGTAGGTTTTCTGCAGGCGGGTGGTCTCGCGGCCGAGGCGGATCACCTCGAGGTTCTGCCAGGTGAACAGGAGCAGGAACAGGCCGATCGGCAGGCCGAGAAAGAGGACGGCCAGCAGCTCACGATTTCGCCGGCGATCTCTCTCGCGGACGATGTGCGTGTTGTCGATCGGTTTCTTCTGCGTGTAGTACATGTCCGAGGCCGCGCGCCGCTATGACGCAGCCGACGAACAAGGGTGAAGATCTGCCTTCAAGCACGGTACGACGAGCCATCCACACACACCCACGCCCCACGCTCCACCCCTCCCGAGCTCACCTCCGCACACACACCCAACCCTTCCCCAACCTTCACCCTTGCTCCTCGACTGCGAACTGCGAGCAAATCCGTCAAATCCTTTCCGCCACGCGCAACTTCGCACTGCGCGACCGCGGATTTCGTTGCATCTCTTCTTCTGAAGCAGTGACCGGACGTCCCGTGAGAATCTTGACCAGCGCCTTTGCGCCGCATCCGCACACCGGCATGTTCGGCGGGCAGGTGCACTCCCCTTCCAGCCTGCGAAATGCGCGCTTGACGATGCGATCCTCGAGCGAGTGAAAGGAGATCATCGCGACGCGCGCGCCGTTTTCGAGCACGCTCACCGCGTCGTCGACGAACTCGTCGAGGCCGGCCAGCTCCTCGTTCGTGGCGATCCGCAATGCCTGGAACGTGAGCGTCGAAGGATCGATCTCATGAAACCGAGCCTTCTTCACGCTGCGGATCACTTCCGTCAAGCGTGTCGTGGTCTCGATCGGTGTTTCGTCTCTCGCCACTACGATCGCGCGCGCGATCCGCTTCGCCATCGGCTCTTCGCCGTAGTCGCGGATGATCTTCGCGAGCTCGTGCTCGTCGAGTTTGTTCACCAGCTCCGCCGCGCTGCGTCCCTCGGCACTCATGCGCATGTCCAGCGGCCCGTCGAAACGAAACGAGAACCCGCGCGCGGCATCGTCGAGCTGCATCGACGACACGCCGAGATCGGCAAGCAGGCCGCTGATGGTGTCAACTCCGGACTGCTTCAGGATGTCAATGAGCGATTCGTGACGTCCGCGAGCGAACGTGACGCGGTCGCCGAAGCGGCTCAGCCGCTGCCGCGACCGTTCGAGTGCCTCGGGATCGCGATCGATCGCGATCAGCCGGACCTCGGGATGGCGCTCCAGGAGCGCTTCCGTATGCCCGCCCAAGCCGACCGTGGCGTCCACCAGGACGCCATCGGCACGGTTGGGTTCGAGGTACTCGAGTGTCTCTTGTAAAAGAACCGGGTCGTGTTTCACACGCCGTGGAGCTCCAGCTCCCTGAAGTCGTCGGCAGTCAGCGGCGCCTCGGAAAGACGCTTCTGAATCCGCTGTTCGTTCCAGACGATGAGATGGTCCTGGCTGCCGAGGACGACGACGTCGTCGCTGATGCTGGCGACCTCGCGAAGGACCTGCGGGACCAGCACGCGGCCCTGCGCGTCGAGCGTCGAGACCTGCCCGAAGTAGTTCACGCGCTCGAGAAGCTTCGACTTCGCCTGCGAGGCCGAAGGGACTTTCGCCAGCCGCGACTGAAACTCGAACCAGACCGGGAGCGGGTAGACCAAAGCCCGTTCGCCGTCCGTCGAAGTGATGAAGCAATCGGCGCCGTAACGCTCTTCAATGATCTTGCGGAAACTCGCCGGGACCTTCAGCCGACCCTTTTCGTCGATCTTGGCGGGGCTGTGCCCCATGAGTACGGTCAGTTCCACGGTCAGTAGATTTCCGCTGTTTCGGTGGCTGTTTGTACCACTGGCAACCACTGTTGTCCACTAAATTCCACCACATTGATCTGAAAAAGCGCGGCGAACAGCCGCGCCTGGTTGCCCATCTGGAGCGGCGGGCTCTCAGCCCGTCGGCCCGTTCGACGGGCTAAGAGCCCGTCGCTCCAGATTTATGACTTCGCCGTTTTCTTGAACCTTCCCAGCAAGTCGCTCCCCACCAGTTGCTCCGCGGCGCCGAGCGTCTTCTCGATCATCTCCAGCACGTCGTCGTTGCCGCTCCAGTGCTCGCGCAGGATCGCGGGATCGGTATCCGTGAGCATTCGTTTCAGCAACAACACGGCGAAGATCAAATCGTCGACGTATCCAATCGGCCCGAAGAACGCCTCGGGGGTGATGTCGAGCGGAAACAAAAAGTACGCGATGCCGCTGCCGAGGGAGACCTTGTTCTTCTTGTCGACGCGGTCGTCGTTGACGAGGCGCCACAGCAGCACGAACACGTCCGGCGCGAGCATCAAATACTCGGCAGCCCTGCCGGCGAGCGTGCCCTTGTTTTCGAGATACGTGCGGATGCGCTCGCGCATGCGATCGTAGAAGCGCGTTGCGCGGTCGGACGAGACGGGCGCGGAAAGCTCGCTGCTCTCCTGCATCACGTCCGCGAAATCGTCGTCACTCATTTCGTTGCTCTTGTCGTTGTCCTGATCCATCGGATCCTCCGGTGGGCAGATCGGCTCCACCCCTGCCAAGGGTCACGGCGAGACCGCCGTCGATGATCCAGATCTTCTGGATGTCGGCCGCGACGAACGATGGCAAAAACCGGTCCAGCGACATCACCAGCGTCGCGGGATCTTCGTAGCGCACGTCAGCGGGAAACTTCTGACGGACCAGTCCGACGAGCAGCGTTGGAATCGGAACCGGCCCGGCGGTGATCCGCCCGAGTGGAATGCGGATGGTGGTGCCCTTCGCCTCGAAGCGCGTGATGTCGACGGTGAACGGAATGCTGATGAACTTCCGCACCCATCCTTCCACGCGCAGCAGGCCGTTCGTGAAGCGAAGATCGAGTTTCTCGATCATCGGATCGCGCGCGATCATCTCGCGCGCCATGGCGGCGATCTGCTCTCCATTCACGCGGACTTCGATGGAATCCCATTCAATGAAGCGGCGCATGACGAGTCCCTCGGGTTCCTCGGTTCCTCGGGTTCCTCGGGGAGGTGGGTCAATCACCCGAGGGACCGATCGAACTGTATCATTCGCCTCCGATGCCACGGCGGTCCGACATCCACAGCATTCTCATCATTGGCTCCGGCCCGATCGTGATCGGGCAGGCGGTCGAGTTCGATTATTCGGGCACACAGGCGTGCAAGGCGCTCAAGGACGAGGGCTACCGCATCGTCCTCGTCAACTCGAACCCGGCCACGATCATGACCGATCCGGAGTTCGCCGACCGCACCTACATCGAGCCGCTCACGCCCGAATCGCTCGAGCGCATCGTCGAGCGTGAAAAACCCGACGCGATCCTTCCCACCGTCGGCGGACAAACCGGCATCAACCTGGCCATGGCTTTGTACGAGAATGGCGCGCTCGAACGCCACGGCGTAAAGCTCATCGGCGCGAACTACGACGCGATCCGCACCGCCGAAGACCGTCAGCTCTTCAAAGAGAAGATGAAGTCGATCGGCGTCGATGTGCCGCAGTCGACCTACGCCGCGACCGTCGACGACGCCGAACAGTTCGCGTCCTCGATCGGTTATCCGCTCGTGATCCGGCCGTCGTTCACGCTCGGCGGGATGGGTGGCGGCATCGCGTACAACGTCGAAGAGCTGCGAAGCATCGTCGCGCACGGATTGGAGCTCTCGCCCGTGCATCGCGTGCTCGTCGAAGAGTCGGTGATCGGCTGGAAAGAGTTCGAGCTCGAGGTCATGCGCGATCGCGCGGACAACGTGATCATCGTCTGCTCGATCGAGAACTTCGATCCGATGGGCGTGCACACCGGCGACTCGATCACGGTCGCGCCGCAGCAGACGCTCACCAACGACGAGTACCACGCCATGCGCGACGAGGCGAAGCGGATCATCCGCGCCATCGGCGTCGAGACCGGAGGATCGAACATCCAGTTCGCGGTGCATCCGAAGACGGGACGCCGGATCTGCATCGAGATGAATCCGCGCGTGTCGCGCTCGTCCGCGCTCGCGTCGAAGGCGACCGGCTTCCCGATCGCAAAGTTCGCGGCATTGCTCGCCGCGGGTTACACGCTCGACGAGATTCCGAACGACATCACCAAGAAGACACCGGCTTCGTTCGAGCCTTCGATCGATTACGTGGTGGTGAAGATCCCGCGGTTTTCATTCGAGAAGTTCCCGAACACGGCGCACCTGCTCAGTTTCTCGATGCAGTCCGTCGGCGAGGCGATGGCCATCGGACGCACGTTCACCGAGGCGCTGCAGAAGGGATTGCGGTCGCTCGAGATCGGCGTGGCGGGGCTGGAAAGCGCGGGCACTCCTGACGAGCGTTTGCCGGAGTTGCTCCGGACCCCGACGCCGGAACGCATCTTCGGCGTCGCCGATGCGATGCGCGCCGGGATGAGTCTCGAAGAGATTCACGCGCTGTCGCACATCGATCCGTGGTTTCTGCGCGAGATGCGCAAGATCGTGGAGCTGGAGCGCAACGCCTCATCCACTTCTCTTCGCATCCTCAAACGCAACGGCTTCTCCGATCGCCAGATCGCCAAGCTCACCAGCCGCACCGAATCGCAAGTGCGCGAAGAGCGCCACGCGCAGGGTCTGCGTCCCGTCTACAAACGCGTCGATACGTGCGCGGCGGAGTTCGAAGCGAGCACGCCGTATCTCTACTCGACGTACGAAACGGAGAACGAAGCCGCTCCCACCAACCGCCGCAAAGTCATCATCCTCGGCTCCGGTCCGAACCGCATTGGCCAGGGCATCGAGTTCGACACCTGTTGCGTCCACGCATCGTTCGCGCTGCGCGAGATCGGCTTCGAGACGATCATGATCAACTGCAACCCGGAGACGGTGTCGACCGATTACGACACGTCGGACCGTCTCTACTTCGAGCCGCTCACGCTCGAGGACGTGCTGGAGATCGTCGACCTCGAAAAGCCGGAAGGTGTGATCGTGCAGTTTGGCGGACAGACTCCGCTGAAGCTCGCCAAGCAACTCGCGGAAGCAGGTGTGCCGATGTGGGGTACGTCCGTCGACTCGATCGACGTCGCCGAGGACCGCGAGCGTTTCGGCGAGCTCGCGCGGCAACATGGCATCGTCGTCCCCGCGCACGGCGTAGCGACGAACGAACAGGAAGCATTCGCCGTCGCACGACGCATCGGCTATCCCGTCGTCGTCCGCCCTTCCTACGTCCTCGGCGGCCGGGCCATGGCCATCGTGTACGACGAGCAAACACTCGCGCGTTACATGGCGCAGGCGATGGAAGCGGCACCGGGCCAGCCGATCCTCGTCGATCACTTCCTCGAGGACGCGATCGAGATCGACGTGGACGCGGTTTCGGATGGACACGACGTCATCGTCGCCGGTGTGATGGAGCACATCGAGCTGGCCGGCATCCACTCCGGCGATTCGACGACCGTGATTCCGCCGTACATCATCGGCGCGCGCGATCAGGACCGCATCCGGCGCCGCACCATCGAGCTCGCGAAAGCGCTGAACGTGGTCGGCCTGATGAACGTGCAGTACGCGATTCAACACGGCGAGCTTTTCGTGCTCGAAGTGAATCCGCGTGCGTCGCGCACGGTGCCGTACGTGTCGAAGGCGACCGGCGTTTCGTTCGCGAAGATCGCGGCGAAAGTCATGGCCGGTCACTCGCTGCACTCCCTCGGACTCACGAGCGAACCGCGCGTCGACGGCTACTTCGTCAAGGCGCCGGTCTTCCCCTTCAATCGTTTCCCGAAGGAAGATACGGTCCTCGGTCCGGAGATGAAATCGACCGGCGAAGTGATGGGCAGCTCTCCCACCTTCGGCGAGGCTTACGCGAAAGCGCTCCTCGCCGCCGGCACGCGCCTGCCGCTCGAAGGGACGGCGTTCATCTCCATCAACGACAACGACAAGCGCCCGCACGTCGTGCATCTCGCGCGCGAGCTCACCGCGCTCGGCTTCCGCCTCATCGCCACCGGCGGCACGCGCGAGTTCCTGCTGAAGAACGGCGTGGAGTCGGAGCTCGTGTGGAAGGTGCACGAGGCGCGGCCGAACATCGTCGACCGGATGATCAACGGCGAAGTGGCGCTGGCGATCAACACCCCGTTCGGCAAATCGGCATTCGTCGACGACACATACATCCGCCGCAGCGCGCTGCAGATGAACGTGCCGTGTATCACCACGCTGACCGCGGCAACGGCGTGCGTCGAAGGGATTCGCTCGCTGAAGGCGGGGATCAGCACATTCGCCGCGCTGCAGGAACAGCACGCGCTGACGAAATCTGGAACGACGGGCCCTTAGCCCATCGTCAACTCAGCCCGCAAGCGGGGCGAGGGCTACAAGGCAAGCGCTCTTGTGTAGCCTTCTCCCCTCGGGGAGGGGAGAAGGTTCCGCAGGCGGATGAGGGGTGATCGGGGGCGATCCGATCAGGCCGTGACGTTCAGCCAGACTTTGGTACGCGCCAGCTCGGTCTTGTAGGGATTGATCGCGCGCACCGTGTACTCGATGCGGCGGCCGACTGCGGCAGGCAGCGCGCCGTTCGAGAGCTGACGGTGCGGGCGCGCGCCGCCCGGCTTGCGCGTGCGGAACACCGCCTGCGCAAACGGCGACGGCTTGTCGAACTCGACGACGACCTCTTCCACCGAAACGTCCGCGCCGCCCAGGTAGCGGAAATCCCACTCGATCCCCTCGCCGGGACGGACGGAAGCCTCGGAGGGATTGGCGATGACGTAATAGCGACCGGCGCTCTGCTCGACATCGATGCGCACGGGCACAGTGCGCACCGCGGGATGATCGACGTCATCCGGACGAATGAGTCGATCCGATGACGCGGGCGGTGCGGCGACGGCCGACGGCGCTTCAGCACGTGCGGGCGCAGGGATGAACGATGCGGGACGCGGCTTCTCGGTCGACAACCACGCCGCGGCAGGCGCACCGCTCGATTGCACGCGCGGACGCGCGCGGCGGCCGCGCTTCTTCTCCTCCGCGGCAGGTGCGGGTCGCGGCGCCGGTGCGGCGGCAGGTGTGGCTGCGATGACGGGCGCGGGCGCTTTCGGAGTCGACGAGGCCTTGATCGTCTTCGCGACCGCGACAGCGGTTTTCACCGCCGCGACCCTCGTCGGCCCCATCTTCGTGACGACCGCTGCCTTCGCCGCTTTGACCGCTGCTTTCGCGGCTGCCTTTACGATCGGCTTCGCGGCTTTCACCGCTTTCTTCGTCGCCGACCTCACGACCTTTTTCGCGGCGGCTTTGACCTTGGCCTTGACCGGCGACTTCTTGGCGACAGGCTTCGGAGCGGGTTTCGCGGGCTTCTTCTTCTTCGCGGCCGGCTTCGGGGGGCTCGCTGTTTTCTTCTTCGGGGCGACCTTCTTCTTCGCTGCCGCGGCGGCTTTCTTCACGCCAGCCACGACCTTTTTGGCCGCACTTTTACCTGTCGCGGCCGCTTTCTTGCCCTGAGCCTTAGCCATGAATGATCGTCTCCCGAAATGGGGCTGAAAAATGGATGGCGCAATATAGCAGCGGCTGGCCGGATCGCCAATGGGTTATTGGAAAACGCCGGAGACGC
>Ga0196978_1000117_pt1 | contig 40211 bp, 34 predicted proteins | sample S3v_2013CmetaG_FD_155491 | JGI IMG/M metagenome (GOLD analysis project Ga0196978, IMG submission 155491) | Soil microbial communities from Anza Borrego desert, Southern California, United States - S3+v_20-13C | ecosystem: Environmental > Terrestrial > Soil > Desert | place: USA: California... | reverse complement strand
TACACGCCCTCCACGAATGCCGATGTCACGGTCGACCTCGCAGCGAATACGGCATCCGGCTTCACGTCCATCGCCGGGGTCGAGAGCGTGAGCGGCGGCGCGGGCAACGACACGCTCACCGGCACCAGCGGCAACAACAAGATCGACGGCGGCAACGGCAACGACTGGATCCGCAGCGGTGACGGCAATGACATCATCGACGGCGGCGGCGGAACGGACACGTTCGACGTTTCGCAGGATTTCGGCGCGCACCATATCGCGCTCGGAAACCCATTCCCGATGGGGTTCGATACCGTCTTCAACATCGAGAATGTCATCGGTTCTGCCGGAGACGACATCATTCTGGGCGATTTCTTCGCGAACGACCTGAACGGCGGCGGCGGAAACGACGTGCTCTCCGGCGGCGCGAACGCCGATACGCTGACCGGGGGCGCCGGCAATGACACCTTCAGGTGGAGCAACGGCGACCAGCAGTTCCCCGTGATCGTGGACACCATCACTGACTTCGACGCCGCCCCGTCGACAGACCGTCTGGAGCTGACGGACCTGCTGCAAGGCGAGCACGCGAACTCGGCGAGCTTGGTGAACTACCTCAACTTCGTCTATACGGGCACCGCCACCGAAATCCGGATCGACACCCACGGCTTCGGCGGCGGCATCAGTCAGCAGATCAACCTCACCGGCGTCGACTTCACCGCGAACAACACGCTCACGCAGACGCAGATCCTCGACAACCTGTTGACCGCTGGAAAGCTGCTGATAGACGCCTGACACAACTGGTCATCGCAGGCCAGTCATCGCGAGGAGCGATAGCGACGTGGCGATCGCGTGGCGCACGCAAGCGAACGCTCCGCGGCTTGCTTCGTCGCTGCTGCGCCTCGCAACGACACCGGATGCTCTGTCTCTGCGGCTTCTCGCAAGCAATCCTATAGATAGCGCGACAGATCCGGCGCACGCCGGTGCCACTGCGTGACACCTTGATACGCGTCGGCGACGCGTAAGAGCAACGGCTCCGAAAACGGCCGGCCCATGAGCTGAAACGCGACGGGGAGCCCGTTCGTCGAAAATCCCGCCGGCACGCTCACCGACGGAATACCGAGGAAGTTCGCGGGCCGGTTGTTCCGCGAGATGCCCTGCACGCGCGGGATGTCGGCCGCCGAGCGCGGCGTCGCCTCGGCGATCGTCGGCACCGGCCGCGAGTACACCGGCGCGTGCAGCAGATCGACGCGCCGGAAGACCGCCTCGACGAACTCCTGAATCAGCCGCGGCCGCGCCATCTGCGCGTCGAGGTAGCTCGCCGCCGAGACCACGAGCCCCGGCTCGATGGCCCCGCGCCAGACCGAGTAGTCCTCGGACCGCTCGCGCAGCCAGTTGCCGTGCACGGCAGCGACCTCGGGCTGCGAGATCACGTTGGAGAGATCGAGCAGGCGCTGCGGGTCCGGCACCTCGAGCTCGATCACGCGCGCGCCGAGCGACTTCAGCGCGGCCAGGCTCTCCTCCATGCGGCGGCGGACGTCGGCGCTGGCGCTGTCGTAGTAATAGTTCGTGGGAACGCCGATGCGGAGGCCTTTCACACTGCCGCCCAGCTCTTTTTCGTAGTCGGGCACGCGCTCGGTGCTGCAGGTCGAGTCGTTTTCGTCAGCGCCCGCGATCACGCGCATCAAGCGCGCGCAATCGCGCGCGCTGCGCGCAAGCGGCCCCACGTTGTCGAGCGACCACGACCGTGGCAGCACGCCGAAGCGGCTGACGCGGCCCTGGGTGGGCTTCAATCCGACGACGCCATTGAACGCGGCCGGATGGCGGATCGATCCGCCGGTGTCGGAACCGAGCGAGCCGTAGCAGAGGCGCGCCGCCACGGCGACGCCCGAGCCGCTCGACGAGCCTCCGCTCACGTGCTCGATGTTCCAGGCATTGCGGCAGTCGCCGAAGTGCTCGTTGTGTCCCGTCGGATTGCCGGCGAACTCCGACATGTTGAGCGTGCCCAGCCAGATCGCACCGGCCGCCTGCATGCGCTCGACCACAGTCGCGGTGACGCGAGGCTTGTAGTCGCGCAGGATCTTCGCGCCACCGGTCGAGACGCGTCCTTTGCGATAGAAGAGGTCCTTGTGCGCGAGCGGCACGCCGTGCAGGAGACCCAGCTTCGCACCGCGTGCAAGCGCCCGATCGGCGGCGCGTGCCGCCTTCAGCGCCGCATCCGCCTCGATCGATATGAAGCAGTTCAGGTGTGGCTGAAGGCGCTCTGCGCGGTCGAGACACGCGCGTGTCGCCGCGAGCGATGAAATCTTCCGTTTACGGATCGCAGCGGCCAGCTCCGTCAGCCCGAGCTCGAGAATGTCCTCGTTCATCGCCGCGCGGAGGGCGCCTTGAGCTGCGCGAGAACTGATGCGAAGCGTGAGGGCTCATGGTTGAAATCGCTGTCCTTCGCCGCCTCCAGCGCCGCGTTGTTGAGACGCTCGAGGTTCGGCGCAAGCGCCTGCGCGACTGCCGGCGTGATCTTCGTGGCCCGCAGGTTGCGCGCGATCGACTCGCACAGTTCCGCCGTAACCGTCGTCTTGCGCCTGCTCTTCTTCATCGCAGCTCCTCCAGGATGTAGGTCGCGGTGTAACCTAACATACACAGGATCACGCCCGCATCGCGCCATCACCGGAGGTATGCCATGCACGTAAGCACCGTCCTGCAGATCGGATCGCTGTTCTTCGTCTCTGCCGCGGCCCTGACAGGGAGCGCATTCGCACAAACGTATCCCGCAAAGCCGGTCCGCATCATCGACGGCTTCGCGCCCGGTGGCTCGTCGGACATCGTCGCGCGCGTGATGGCGCCGAAGTTTCAGGAAGCCTTCGGGCAGCCGCTGATCGTCGACAACCGGGCAGGCGCGCAGGGCATCATCGGCGCGGACGCGGTGGCAAAGGCCGCGCCCGACGGCTACACGCTCTTCGTGATGACCGGCACGCACACGGTGCATCCGGTGACCTACCGAAACATGCCCTACCAGTTTCCCCAGGCGTTCGCGCCGATCACGCTCACCTCGACCATCTCCCAGGTCCTCGCCGTTCATCCGTCGGTGCCGGTGCGCACGGTGAAGGAGCTGATCGCGCTCGCGAAGACCAAGCCCGGGCGGCTCAACTTCGGCGCCGGCGGCACGGGCCCACAGATGACCGGCGAGCTCTTCAACAGCATGGCCGGCACGAAGATCACATTCGTCGGCTACAAAGGCGGGGCGCCAGCGGTGCTCGCAACGGTGATGGGCGAGGTGGATGTCACGTTCGCGACGATGCCTACTGCCGTCGCGTATGTGCGGGCCGGCAGGCTGCGCGCGCTCGGCGTATGCACATCGAAGCGTTCTGTCGTGCTGCCTAACCTGCCGACCGTTGCCGAAGTCGGCGTGCCCGGATACGAATCGACCAACTCCGTGGGGATACTCGCTCCGGCCGGCACGCCGCGCGATATCGTCGCGAAGCTCCATCAGGAGATCACCCGTATCCTCGCGATGCCCGACGTGCGCGAGCGCCTGCTCGTCGCGGGCATCGAGCCGGCGCCGCAAATGACGCCGGAGCAGTTCGCCGACTATCTGCGCAACGAGGTCGTGAAATGGGGCAAGGTCGTCAAAGCGGCCAACATCCAGGTGCAGACGTTCTAAAGCGCCAGTCCGATCTGCGTGCGTGCGGTCTCCTGATGAGGGAAGTGCAGCACGAGCACCTGCAAGCCGCTGGCGCCTGCGATGAGCTCGAACGGCGGGTCCTCCGGCGGCGCGAATACGAGAGCGAGCGCTCTGTACTCGGAGTCGTCATGCATGAGCGCCCCGCCTGTCACCACGATGTATTGACCGCCGCTCGCTGAGGCATCAGGCGCGAGCGCGCGCGCACCCGCTGGGAGCGATATCGAGTACGCCGCAAGTCCCATATCATCGTGAATGCGCTCGAACGCGTGCACATGAGTCTGTAACGTCTGCCCAAAGATCGGCATTTCCGAGACCTGCCCAGGCTTGCGGCCAACCATCGACTTCAGTGCGTTGGTGTGCTCCGGGAGGTAGTGTGCGCCGGGGTCGCGCCGCGCATAGAGCGAGATGAATCCGAGGCCGTGCGCTCCCGCGGTCATCGGGCCGTACGGCGTATATGCGCGTGCGAAGTGGACCATGTTGAGTCCGAGCGCGCGTCTGCCGAGAGTTCCGCCGCCGCTCACGACCACGTGAAATTGATCGAGGGCGTGATAGTGGGTCCGGATCACGCGTCCGCTGGTGCTTTCGGAAAGAAACGCCATAGGGGCATTCTCGAGGCCCTCGGTTGGCGTGAAAAAATCGGTGCGCCAGGCCAACCCGCCCGGCACGCTGCGCTGCTTACGTCCGGCGCTGGCGGTGCTGTACGCAGCGATCTGCGGCACGGCGGTCCCCATGGCCTCAGTCCGCCCTTGCGCCAGAGAGCTGGATCAGCTCTCGGTAGCGCTCGGTCTGTTTACGCGTGAAGGCTGCGAATTCGACGGGATCGGCGAGATCGACGTCCGCGCCCGACGCCGCAAGGCTCGCGACCAATTTGGAGTCACTCATCGCTTTGCGAATCGCCGTGTAAAGCACGCTTACTACGGGCTTCGGCGTGCCGGCCGGCGCGTAGAAACCGTGCCACGCGCCTAAATCGAAACCGGGGATGCCCGACTCAATCATCGTTGGCAACGTCGAGAGAGAGGAGGTCCGTTTTGCGCCGGTGGTCGCGAGCAGCCGCACCTTGCCAGTCTGGATCACTGGCGTAAGCGGTTGGTACGGATAGAAGATGAGCGTGATCGTGCCGCTCGAGATATCGCCCAACATCTGGCCTATATTGTTGTACGGGACGTGCTTGATATCGAGGCCCGCTTTGTTGTTGAAGAAAACGCCTGCGAGATGCACGCCCGTGCCGTTGCCCGTCGAGGCATAGTTCAACTGGCCCGGTTTGCCTTTGGCGTAGGCGACGAGCTCTTTCACGGATTTCACCGGCACCGCCGCGCTCACCGCGAGCACGTACGGCGAAGTGGCGATGCGGGCAATTGGGCTGAAGTCTCGTACTGCATCGTAGGGCAGCTTCTTGTAAAGATTCGGGGCGATGCCATGCGTAGGCGCGTTGCCCATCAGAATCGTGTAGCCGTCGGGCTGAGACTTCGCGACGAGGGTGGCGCCAATCGTTCCACTCGCGCCGCCGCGGTTATCGATCACGACCTGCTGCCCGAGATGCTCTGAGATGCGCGGAGCCACTTGACGCGCCGTGCCGTCGATGTTGGATCCAGCGTTGAAAGGCACGACCAACCGAATGGGCCGCTCAGGGTACATCGCGGCTTGAGAGACTGGCGCGATGAGCGCCAATGTAACGATCACGACCGTACCTGCGAAACGCGCGCCGGCGTGCGCGCGACGGACTTCGTGCATAGCATCTCCTCGGAATTCGACCCGATAGCGTGCATCCGGCGGGCCGCGTTTGTGGTATTGGGAATCTAGCAGCCGCTGCGAGGCGGTGGGTAATACGTCTTATGTATAGTCTGCATATTGATACGGTATGACCTCGAGCGTGGCCGTATGAGCAGCTTCGACCTTAGACGCGTGCGCTACTTCGTGGCGGTCGCGGAGCTCGGCTCCGTCACGCGCGCGGCGGCGGAATTGCACGTCGCGCAGCCTGCACTGAGCCACCAGATCCGTCTCCTGGAGGAGGAAGTAGGGTCCGAGCTCTTCACGCGCGGACCACAGGGCGTACGTCTCACGGAGCTCGGTCGCACGCTCGCAGAAGAGGGCCGCGCGCTGCTCGCGAACGCACGACGGCTCCGCGAACGTCTCGAGAGCGGGCGCGGCGAGCCCCAGGGCAACGTGGTGATCGGACTTTCGCAGACGATCGGGCCGGCACTCGCGTTGCCGCTACTTGAGCTCGCGGCAAAGCGCTACCCGCGCGTGCGCGTACGCGTACGGGAGGTAATGAGCGGCGATATCCCCGATCTCTTGCGTGCCGAGGCGCTCGACTTTGCGTTCTCCTACGCAATACAGGCAGGGCGGGGGATACGAACGACGAATGTGTTTTCCGAAGACCTGTTTGTGGTCGGCACCGCTCAGCGCGCGAAGAAGCATTTCGGAAAACCTGATCTGCGGGAGATCACGTTCGGCGATCTCGCACGCGTGCCGCTGTACCTTTCGGCGCGATCCAACTCGTTTCGCGAGGAGCTCGAGCGCATTGCAAGGACGCGCCGTGTGAAGCTCGACGTCGCCGCCGAGGTCGATTCGGTGTCGATCAGAAAAGAAATCGCGCTCGGCGGTGCCGGTTTTACGATTCTCTCCGGTGCCAGCATCCGCCGGGAAATCGAGGCCGGTGGCATCTTTGCGGCGCGTATTGCACAGCCGCACCTGCGCCGCAGGATCTGCTTTGCGCGGGTAAGCGTGAGCGCGCTTTCGCACGCGGCGGAAGCCGTCGCCAGTCTCGTCCCGGAAAGTCTCACGACCCTGGTCGAGAACGACATGTGGCCCGGCGCTATGCTGCCCGTTAATGGCATTCCGAGTCTCACGTGACGCGGCATAGCGCTGTCATATAGCGTCCATACATAAGACGTATTTCCTGGCACGTCTCGCCCGCTGCTAGCATCCGCCACCGATAGCTTGCCGGAGGGTGTGATGCTTGAGATCAGGAAACTCGGAAGGGCGTGCGGCGCAGAAGTCCTCGGGGCTAATCCTCTTGCCCCGCTGAACCCCTCGGAAATCCGCGAGATAGAGCAGGCGTTCCTGGACCATTTGGTGCTGCGTTTTCGCGACTGCTCGATGAGTATCGCGCAGCTTCGCGATTTCGCACGCCAGTTCGGGCCGCTTCGCGAGCACGTCGCGAAGAACTACCGCGACCCGGAGGTGCCGGAGGTCGTCATCATGACGAATCAGGACGAGCGCGGTAATTACGACCGAGTGGGGGCCGAGCGCGGCGTGGGGTGGCACTCTGACGGAACTTTCGAGGCGGTGCCGCCGAAAGCGACGGTGCTCCACGCCATCGCGGTACCTGATCGTGGCGGCAACACGATATTCGCGAACATGTATCTCGCGTACGAGACCATGCCGGCTGATCTGAAGAAGCGAGTGGATGGCAAATCGGCGATCTTTCGATTGCGCGGGCGTAAGCAGCACACGCAGGGCATCGTCTCCGGCGAGGATCTCAGGCGCATGAACGACGTTATGCATCCGGTGATCCGTGTTCATCCCCAGACCGGGCGCAAATCGGTCTTCGTGAATCCGCATCACACTGTTCGTATCGCGGACATGTCGGATTCGGACAGCGAGGCGTTGCTGGAAGAGATCTTCGCCTGGTGCATCCGCGAAGAATTCCAGTGGGAGCAGGAGTGGCGCGCGGGCGATACGATCATGTGGGAGAACCGCTCCGCGTGGCATTCGGGGCGGCCCGACTATCCGAAGGACCAGCTCCGGAGGTTCCTGCGCACGACGATCTGCGAAGGCATCGGCAGCTCGGCGGCCACAGCGCATTGAGGGGGGCGACAGCAATGCGCGCAAATAAACTGCGGCAACTGTGGGCTCAGGGCAAGGTCGCGTCCTGTCTATGGATCGACCTTGGCTGGACCGTCTCGGTCGAAGCGCTAGCGCGACTTCCGTACGACGCATTCGTGCTCGACCTTCAGCACAGCCTCATCGATCGCGCGACCGGCGTGCACGTGCTGCAGACGCTTTCGCTGGGAGACGGTGTGCCGCTGGTGCGCGTTACGCAGAACGATCCCGCCGAGATCGGTTTCGTGCTGGACGCGGGTGCTTACGGGGTCATCTGTCCCCAGATCGAAACGGCGGAGGACTGCAAGCGTTTCGTGGCCGCGTGCCGCTATGCGCCCGAAGGACGCCGGAGCTGGGGCCCTACGCGCGGGCTCCTATACGGCGGTGCGGACTACTTCAAATCCTATCGAGAGAACATCCTTACGGTCGCCCTCATCGAGACCGTGAAGGGCGTGCGCAACATGCGAGAGATCGCCGCGACACCCGGCCTCGACATGCTCTATGTCGGCCCTAACGACCTCACCATCGACCATGGTGGCCAGCCGACATATGTCGCCACCGACCCTCGCGTCATCGAAGCCATGGAATCGTCGATCGCCATCGCGCGCGAGCATTCGATCGTAGCGGGAACGTATGCGGGCACCATGGAAGTCGCCCGCGCTGCCATCGCCAAGGGCTATAGCCTCGTTTCAGTGGGCTACGCGGCGAAGCTGATGGTAAAGGCGGCCGCGGAGCTCCTGGCGCAGACCTTTCCGCATACGCCTGCCAGATAAACAACCGCTGCAACATAGGAGTTCTGAAATGACCTTTGAAGCAACGCAGGGCGCGGCTGCGTGGAGGTCCGCCGATCTGCAGACGGACCAACGCTGGATTTTTTCAATCGATGACAAGGGGCGGCGGCATCTGGAGCAAAGCGTACGAAGGGCGTTCGATCCAGCCAGGGATCTGTTCGACTACCGTCGCAGCGACTTCGACTTCGAGCCGGTGTTGCCAGTGATCAGGGCAGCCTTAGAGGAGGCAAAAACGGGCAGGGGTGTCGCATTGATCCGCGGCTTGCCCCGGGAGGACTTAACCGAGGACGAATTCAAGGTCATGAGCTGGGCGCTTGGCCTATACATGGGCGTTCCTCGACCCCAAGGCAAAGCGAGCCAGTACATGTCCGCTGTGCGCAATGTCGGTACTGACTACCGCAGCTCCACTGGGCGAGGGTATTCGTCCAACGCCGAGCTTGACTTTCATACAGACTCTGCCGACGTCGTGGCGCTCAGCTGCTACAACCAGGCAGTCTCAGGCGGCATGAGCATGGTGACGAGCTCGGTCGCCGCATACGCCGTTATGCGCGATACATTCCCTAACCTCGTGGAGTTGCTCCACGAACCGGTTCACTTCAGCCGACAAGGCGAGCAAGCTGCGGATGAAGCCGCGTCCTATCCGCATCCGATTTTCGATTTCGCGAACGGACGGATTTTCAGCCGCTGGAACCGTAACCGCGTGACCGCCGCTCAAAAGCTGGAAGGCGTACCCCGAATACGTGAGCGCCAGCAGCAAGCGCTTCTGCAGTTCGATGAACTGCTACGCCGGCCAGATCTGATGTACACGATGTTTCTGAAGCCCGGCGATGTCCAGCTCCTGAACAGTCACGTGAACCTCCACGCACGCACCGATTTTGTCGATCATGAGGAGCCGGAGAAACGTCGCCTGCTATTCAGGCTCTGGTTAGCTACGCCTGACAGCGTTCGCCTTCCGGAGAGCTGGCGCGTGCAATACCGTTCGGTGGAACCGGGTGCGGTCAGGGGCGGCATCTTCGGTCACTACTACGATCGCGCTTGCATTGATTTCGATACGCGCCAAGCCGCCGACCTCGGCATGAAGGTCGCGCATAGCGTCCCCGCATCGGCGGCCGCGGTCCAGTGAGCTCACCAATGTCGATGCTACGCTCGCATGTAACCTCCGGTGAGATCGTGGTGGCACCGGGCTGCTACGATGCCTTAAGTGCCCTGCTCATCGAGCGGGCAGGTTTCGCAGCCGCTTATCTGTCCGGTGCAGCGCTAGCCTATACGCGGTTCGGAAGGCCCGATATAGGCCTGATAAGCATGTCGGAAGTCGTCGATACGGTTGCTGTGATTGCCGAGCGCACTTCGATCCCCCTGATCGTGGATGCAGATACCGGATTCGGCAATGCGCTCAATGTTCAGCGCGTGGTGCGACTGATTTCCCGCCATGGTGCGCAAGCCATTCAGCTGGAAGACCAGACGCTTCCTAAGCGGTGCGGACACCTGGCCGATAAGGCGCTCGTGCCCTGTGGCGAGATGGTCGGTAAGATCAAAGCGGCGCTGGATGCGCGAGCGGGTCCCGACTGCATGATCATCGCTCGGACAGATGCGATAGCCGTCGAAGGTTTAGAGCGTGCATTAGAACGTGCGGAGGCTTACTTCGATGCCGGCGCAGACATTCTTTTCGTGGAAGCACCTCGAAGTGACACCGAGCTCCAAGAAATAACTTCGCGGTTTCGAGGCCGCGTGCCATTGCTCGCGAATATGGTCGAAGGTGGCAAGACGCCAATTAAGGACGCTTCGCAACTTCAGGCGCTCGGTTTCTCTATTGCGATCTTCCCCGGCGGCACTGTTCGGGCGCTTGCACATACTCTCGGGCGCTACTTCGAGGCGCTCAAGCTTCACGGCACTACAGCGCCTTGGCGCGAATCAATGTATGACCTGCAGACTATAAATGATCTGGTCCAGACGCCGCAGATGTTGATGCTTGGCAAGCGATACGCGGCGCCGAACGCTGAACAATCGGGCTGATGCTAAGGCCTGTCGGCGAGGCCTTCAGTTTCAGCTCCGCGACCCCTGGTCGCTGGTTACCGAACCCGCCGACCCTTGCCTTAAGCTGGTGTGCCGGGATTTGGGGCAACGTCGTTAAAGCCGCGGGAATTGAGGTGCAGACGTTCTAGTGCTGTAGTCCGACCCGCTGTATTCCCCCCGACCCGCTGTATTCCCTTCGACCCGCTGTATTCCCCCCGACCCGCTGTATTCCCCCGCCGCCGCAGATTGACTCACGACACGCCGTTGCGACGCGCGGCGATACGCGATTACACGCGAGGCGTGGCCTCCGGGTGCGCGGCCGAACACGATATGGACTGCCGGTTGCGATGTAGCCCGTCGTTGCACAAGATTGAGTTCTCAGTAAGGTGGAGCAGCATCGATGAGGGCTAGGCGAGCTATGCCGATGGGAGCATCCAGGCGTGGCTTCAAGCTCACGCTCGCGTTCGTGCACAGACACGCCGCATGAAGCGCTCGACCTGGCTGGACATCCTGACGAGCATGGCCGGCATCACCGCGCCGGTTTCGCCGCGCATGCGCGAGACGCTGTCATCGGTTGACCAGGCCTTGTTCGACAGCTGGCACCTCGGCGAGAAGATTCTCCTCGTGTGGACCCATGCGCACGGCGAGCTGCGGTTTCTGGCGATTCCGCACTACTCGCTGCTCGAAGCCACCGACAGCGGCTCGATGAACGCACTGCTGGCCGGCCCGAAGCACGTGAGCGCCGGCACGTTCGACGCGACGTGCCGCGCCCTGGGATCGCGCGCCGAGGTCATTCGCATTGCGATGTCCGACGAAGAGCAGGTTCCGGTCGAGCTCCTGAGCAGCCTGGTCACGCGCTACGGCGTGACACTCGTGCACGAGCGGGCTGTCGTCTTGCTCGATATCGTCGGGTTCTCGCTCCGTACACCTTTGGAGCAGGTGGCGATGCTGAACAGCCTCAGTTATTCGGTCAACTCGGCCTACAGCCAACTTGCCTCGAAGGATATCCAGATCAACTTTGCGCGCACGACCACAGGGGACGGCTTCTATATCTGGAATCGAGCCCGTACACGTGACGCCAACGTCGCGCTGTACAAGCTGATGATGCTGATGCTGGCGGACAACGCGGTGGCGCATGCAAAGGCCGGCACGTTTCCAGTGCCACGGCTACGCGCCGCGTTTCACGTCGGTGAGCACTATGAGTTCTACCAGGTCGAGGCCCTGAATCCGACGACGTTCGGCTACATCGTCGGACCTGTAACGGTGGAGCTTGCGCGCATGCTTTCAAGCGCCGAGGCCGGGCAGATCGTGCTGGGGAAGTTCGACGTCGCCGGACAGTCCGGGCAGGACAGACTCGAAACCCCCGGATTCGTCGACGTGACAGCCGAGTCTCTCGACCACCTGAGCGGCCTCAGCGTAGCCGGTGATCACATCCGGACGATACGCTGCTATCTGACCGGAGCGAGCACGCCGGCCGGCGGTTTCGAGACGGTGGCCTTCAACGTGACCGACAAGCACGGCCTGAGCCACACCGTCTATAACGCAAAGATAAACATTCACCTCGAACGCACCGCGCCGATCTATCTTGGCATCCAGCATAAAGACGTGACCTGGCCGGCGGTTACGCAGTGACGAAAGTGATCGCACAAGGACACACGATGAATCTCACGCACCTCGAAGTCATCCCCGGCGGGGAAAGCGTTTCGCCGGATCAGGCCATCAACGCCGCGCCCGGCACGCTGCTGTATGCGCGCTACGATCTCGCCAGGATCAGAGCGGAGTGGACGCCGCAGGACATCGCGCGCGGGCCCGCGTCGCTCTGGCGCTACGCGCCGCTCCTGCCGATTCGCGATCCGAAGAACATCGTCTCGCTGAGCGAAGGCTGGACGCCGCTCATCCGTACAGAGCGGCTCGCAGGGGAAGTAGGGTGTGACAACCTGTGGATCAAGGACGAAGGCCGCAATCCGAGCGGCACCTTCAAGGACCGCGGCGCCGCGGTCGCCGTAAGCCGCTATAAGGAGCTCGGCGTAAAAGCCGTCGCGCTCCACAGCTCCGGCAACGCGGGCGGATCGTGGGCGCTCTACGCCGCACGCGCGGGCCTCGCGTGCACGACGATCCTGCCCACCGACGCGCAGTCCTCCTCCCGCCGTCACTGCGAGCTCGGCGGCGCGCATACGTATTACACCGAGGACTGGCACAACGCCGGGAAAATCGTGGCCGACGCCGCCGCGAAGTACGGCTGGCTCAACGTGAACACGCTGAAGGAGCCGTATCGCACCGAAGGCAAGAAAACGATGGGCCTCGAGATCGCGGAACAGCTCGGGTGGCAATTACCCGATGCCGTTATCTACCCGGTCGGCGGCGGCCTGGGCGCGATCGCGATCTGGAAGGCGTTCGAGGAGCTGCTCGCGCTCGGCTGGGTCAAGGGCCGCATGCCGAAGCTCGTCATCACGCAGTTCGCCGGATGCGCACCGGTCGTGAAAGCGTTCGAGGAAGGGAAGTCGAAAGTGGAGGAGTGGGGCGCGCTCGACGTGCCGCCCGGCGGACTCAAATCGACGAATCCGCCGGCGGGCGATGCGGTGCTCGCGATCATCCGGCAGCACGGCGGTGCGGCGATCAGCGTCACGACCGACGAAGCGATCGTCGAAGTCGGCAGGATCGCTCAGGCCGAGGGCATCTTCGCGGCGCCTGAAAGCGCCACGATCATCACGGGTCTGCGCAAAGCGCTCCAGCGCGGCATCGTCGATCGCGGTGAGCGGATCGTGGCCGTTTCAACCGGATCCGGACTCAAATCGATTCCGACGCTGCCGGTCGTCGCGGAGCACCGGATCAAGTCGGCAGCGGAGATCGCCGAAAGTTGATGGCTACATGGCCTGAATCACGGCCATGATGTTCGCGTGGCGTTGTCGCGTCAGACGCGGTTCGGGGAAGCGGCCGTCGCTGTCCTGCGCCTCCTTCAGAACGAGATTGCGGCCTGCTCGTCATGTCCCGCGTATGCGCGAATCCAGGCGGCCGTGGCTGATCTGATCGGTTGGTTCGGCCGGCGCGGCATCTACTACGGCTGGGTCATCGTCGCGGCGATGTTCCTGACGCTGTTCATCTCCATCGGATTCCGCTTCGCGTTCGGCGTCTACTATTCAGCGATCCTCGACGAGACAGGCTGGGGGCGCGCGGAAACGGCGGGCGTGGTCTCCGCCGCGATGATCGTCTATGCGTGCACGGCGGCGCTGAGCGGCTACCTGTTCGATCGCATGGGCGCGCGCGTGCTCTTCCCGATCGGCGCGCTGTGCATGGGCGCGGGGCTCATGCTCTGCTCGACAAGCCAATCGCTCGTTGGTTTGACCGCCGCCTACGGCATCCTGTTGGGGTTCAGCTACGCGGCGCTCGGATTCATCCCGCACATGGCGATCGTGCCGCGCTGGTTCGACCGGCGTCGCGGTCTCGCGTCGGGACTGACCCTCGCCGGCACCGGTCTCGGCTCACTCGCAGTCGCCGCAGTGAGCGCAGAGTTGATCGTGCACGTCGGGTGGCGGGACGCCATGTGGTGGGTTGGCATTGCCGCAATCGTGGTGCTGATCCCCGTGAACATCGCGATCCATCGACATTCCGCGGAGCGCGTCGGGCTGGTACGCGATGGCGCGCCACCGGCGGCCGCCGCGCGTGCCGCGCCTGCCAGGGCGAGCGCCACCGTCGACGCCGCGGTGCGCACTCGGCACTTCTGGCTGCTCGCCATCGCCGTCGCCCTGATCGGTGTGTGCACCATGACCATCGTCGTGCACCAGACACGCATGCTGGTGGACATGGGCTACGGCCTGACGCTGGCGTCGCTCATCTTCGGCATGCTCGGTGTAGTGCGCGCCGTGGGCGGCTTGATATGGGGATCGCTCTCGGACCGGATCGGCCGCTCGGCCTGCGTGATCGTCATGTGCGGCATCAGCCTCGTCGGGCTGACGTTGCTGTGGCTGGCGTCTGTCGTTCCGGCCGAATCCGCCGCCTTGCGCATTACGCTGTTGTCGGGCTACCTGCTGACGTTCGGGCTCGGCTTCAACGCCATCGCCCCAGTCTATGCCTCGGCCGTTTCCGATCGGTTCTCAGGCAAGAATTTGGGCACGATCCTCGGGCTGCTCGACCTCGGCTTCGGCCTGGGCTCGGCGGCAGGGCCGTGGTGGGCCGGCTGGATGTTCGACCGCTACGGCAGTTACGACCTCGTGATCGTCGGCGTCGCGATGGGGGTGCTGCTATCCAGCATCGCACTATGGGGTGCGACGCGGCGACAGCGAATCGCCTGACGGCCGGTCAGATGGCCTGAATCACCGCCATGATGTTCCCTTCGGTATCCTTGAACCACGCAGCCCTGGCGCCATCGCCGGTTTCGATGCCTTCCTCGTCAACGCCGGGCAGGTCGTACTTTTCGAGCTTCACGCCGCGCGCTTTCAGGTCCGCGACCTCTTTCTCGATGTCCTCCACCTGCCAGAACGCCTGGCTCGCCTGAGAGGTGCCGGCGTTCGGCGTCTGATAGAGGAAGCAGGACGTGCCGTTGGCGAATTCGTAGACGACGCCGCCCGCGATTTCCTCCTTCGGCTTGAAACCGAGTTTGCCTTCGTAGAACTTGCGCGCCCGGTCCACGTCTTTCGCCGGGATGTATGCATACATCGGAGCGTTCTGCAGCATGGCGCCTCCTTGCAAATGTTGAAGTTCGGGTGTCATTGCGAGGCGCCGACGGCGCCGTGGCGATCTCGTGGCGCACGGAAACGCTCTTCGACCGCATCGACAGAAATCAACTTCCTGTACCGATAAACCGCCAGCGCCAGCGCAAACAGCGTGCCGCCGGGCAGGACGATCTCCACGATGAGGTAGGGCCCGGCCTTGTGCAGCGCTCGGCGCAGGGTTTCGGCAAGGCCAGTGACGATTTCCATTTCCGGCTCCTTTGGCACTTAGTCGAATGAGGGCGGGGGAAATCGACAGCGCCTTCTGTTGCTGGCCGGTGCATGCCGGCTCCAGCAGGAGACCGGCCCACAAGAGTGTGAAATCGACGGGTATGCCATTGCAGCCATGGGGGTCGCATAAGGAGACACGATGAATCTCACGCATCTCGAAGTAATCCCCAGCGGCGAAACTGTTTCGCCATCGTCAACCGCGGTGAGCGCATCGTGGCTGTTTCAACGGGGTCGGGCCTCAAGTCGATTCCGACGCTGCCCGTGGTCGCCGCGAATCAAGTCGGCAGCGGAGATCGCGGGAAGCTGAGCTGCGCCTAGCCGCCGCTAGGCGGCGCCGCCCAGCTCGTGCAGGCGTTCCTCGCTGTCGATGCGCACGCGATGCGCTTCCATGGTCAGAACACCCTTGCGCTTGAGCGCGCTCAACGCGGTCGTCACCGTCTGGCGCGTCGTGCCGATCATGTCGGCGATCTCCTGGTGCGTGAGCGGCAGGTTCAGCCGCAGCTCGCCCTCCACGCGCGTGCCGTAGCGCGAGCACAGGCGCAGGATGAGCTTGGCAAGACGCGTGTTGACGTCGTCGGCGACCAGGTTCACGAACATCTCGCCGAGCACGCGCAGACGGTGCGCGAGCACCTGCATACTGAGCTGCGCCACCCGCGGATGCGCGGCGAGATAGCTGCGAAAACGCTCCTGCGGCACCGCCAGCACGTCTGAAGCTTCGCACGCCTGCGCGCTCACGACGCGTCCGCCGCCGCGCGCCACCTCCGCCAAGCCGAAGATTTCGCCCGGCAGGCAGAACCACAGGATCACCTCGCGGCCCGCGGGCGAAAGCTGCTTGATCTTCACCTTGCCGTCGACGAGGAAGTACACGTTGTTTCCCGGGGAGCCCGCGCGGAACACGAAGCTGCCCTTCGCGTATCGCTGCAATGCCGCAAGCGCCACGAGTGCCTTGTGATCGACGGGCTCAAGCTGTGCGAGAAAGTTCGATGGCGTGATCGCGCCGGCGTCGCCGGAATAGGGCTCGCGCGCCGCGGCCGCAGGCGGGGCGGCGCTGGTGGACGCGCGATGTCGGCTGGCTGACATACTCCGGGGGCGCCCGATGCTAACTTAATCCAGCACGCGCATCAAAACTCACACACGGCCGCGTGCGCGCAGTCATTCGAAGCTAGGAGGAGAGATGGGCAATGGCGTACCGCTGACGACGGCCACCACCGCCGTCGCGCCCCCGCTGGGCAACGGCTTCATCGAACGCTGGCGCGAGAACATATCCGCGGCCGGCGGCAACCCGCGCAAGACGATTGTCGGTTTCGCGCTCGCGTGGGCCGCGTTCTTCTTCATCCTGTTCATGATGCCCGTTCCCGACGGCCTCTCGGCGCAGGGCAAAGCCGTGCTCGCGGTGATGGTGTGGGCGTGCACCATGTGGATCTTCGAGGCGATGCCCGTCGGCGTCTCGGGACTCATGATTCCCATGCTGCTCGTGCTCTCGGGCGGCGCCTCGCCGTTTCCGCGTGCGGCGAGCGGCTTCACGACGCCGGTGGTGTTTCTATGCCTGGCCGCCTTTATCTTCGCCGCGATCATGCAGGCTGCGGGGCTCGATCGGCGCATCGCGCTGTCGCTGCTGAACAAGATGAAGGTGAGGACGGTGAACGGCGTCATCTGGGCGATGTTCGCCGTGAACATGGTGCTCTCGCTCATCATCCCCGCGGCGAACGCGCGCGCGGCGACGCTGCTGCCCGTGATCAACGGCATCACGCGCTTCTTCGGCGAAACCGAAGCTGAGCGCAACGGCAGGAAGGCGATCGTCATCCAGACCCTCGTCTACGGCTCGATGATCAGCGGCATGTGCATCATGACGGCACACCTGCCGAACCTCGTGCTCGTGGGACTGTTCGAGTCGCAGCTCGGACTGCGGATCTCGTATGTCGACTGGTTCCTGCTGCAGTGGCCGTATCTCGGGATGTTCGTGCTCACGCAGTGGTGGGTGCAGCACTTCTTCAAGACGCGCGCCGTAGGCATCCATGGCGGATACGCCGCCGTGCAGAAGCAGAACCAGGCGCTGCCGCCCATGACTCAGGCCGAATGGCTCATCCTCACCGTGTTCGGCCTGATCGCGCTCGCGTGGATGACCGAGCCGTGGCACAAGATCGCCGCCCACAACGCTGCGCTGATCGGCCTCGCGGCGCTCTTCATTCCCGGGCTCTTCGGCTTCAAATGGAAAGACATCCAGGACCGCACGATCTGGGGCACGCTGCTGCTCCTCGCCGGGGCGCTCTCGATGTCCGCGGCGATGGGCAGCTCGGGGCTCGCGCAGTGGCTCTCCGACCGCATCCATCCGCTCGCCGACGGGCATGCGTGGTGGATGATCCTGCTGATCCTGATGGTGGGCACGCACTTCATCCGCCTCGGGATGCTCTCCAACGTCGCGGCGATCACCATGCTCGCGCCGATCCTGCTGGCGATGGCGCCCAAGCTGGGACTGCATCCGGTCGCGTTCACGATGCTGGTATCGGACACCGACACGTTCGCCTACATCCTGCCGACGCAGATCACCGCCGCCGTGATCGCCTATTCGAGCGGCACGTTCACCACGACCGATTACGCGAGAGTCGGATCGGTCGCCGTACTGATCGGGATCGCCTACGGCATCCTGGTCATGGCCCCGTGGTACGCGTTCATGGGCCTGCCGGTGTGGGATCCGACCGCGCCGTGGCCGTTCCAGAAATGACCCCTCACGAAGGAGCAATGCAGCGATGAACCGTCCTACCGATCTCGCCGCCGACGCGGTCAGGCCCGTCACCGAAGAAGACCTGCGAGCGCGCCTCGGCCGCTACGTCGCTCCGCGCGGACTGTACGAACGCAATCGTGCGCGACCGTTCGTCGGCCGCGTCACCTGTAACGTCGATCGTCTGGTCGCCGGCCAGTGGACCGAGATCGTGCTGGACTACGAGGTCGGCGCTTCAGGTGTCGCCGACGGGGCGTGGTTCAAGGCGACATTCAAGTTCTATTCCGACTGGGCGCTGTTCCAGACCACCGATCCGGCGGGCGCCAACTACGTTTCGGCCGAGTATCACGCGGGTCCGCTCGCCGAGGGACAGAGCCCCGCGGCGGTGCAGTCGCTCAAGGTGCGCTTTGACCAGAAGGGCCACGAGCGGCCGTTCCAGAAGGCGGTGATCGTCGATACCGTCGACGGCTACCTCAACGCCGGCGATCACATCATCATCCGGCTCGGCGATCGCAGAGCGGGCGGTCCCGGCACGCGCGTCCAGACGTTCGTCGAAGACAAGTTCAGATTCCGCTGCTACGTCGACCCGCTCGGCACGTCGCGGTTCGTGGCGGTGCCGGGCGACGTCGTCATCGACATCGTGCCCGGCGAGGCGGAGAGCCTGTCGTTGATGGGCCCACGCCTCGCGCGGCCCGGTACGCCGTACAGGCTGCGCGCCTCCGCGCACGACCGCTGGGGCAACGCGTGCACCGGCAGCAACGCGGAGATCGAGGTGACGGCGGAGCGCGCCGGGCGCGAAGTGTATCGGCGCACGATCGAGCTGGGCGCGGGCGAATGGGCAAGCGCTGCCGTCGACGATCTGCCGCGCGACGCGGGTGAGCTCAAAGTGATGGCGTGCATGCCCGGCGCGGCCGACGTGAAGCCCGCGGTGCATTACGTCACGATCGATCCGGCAGCGCCGTCGCCGCGCATCTTCTATGCCGATCTGCACGTTCATGCACACGACACCGTCGGCACGAACAGCCCGCACTACAACACGGCGTATGCCCGCGACATCGCCGCGCTCGACGCCACCGCGTACACCGCGAACGACTTCCAGATCACCGACGCGAACTGGGAGCTCGGCTTGAAGGCGCTCGCGGAGCTGCACCGCGACGGCGAGTTCCTGTGCTATCCGGTGCAGGAGTGGTGCGGAAGCTCCACCGCGGGCGGCGATCACAACGTCGTCTTCCTGGGCGAGACGAAGCCCGGCTTTCCCTACAACGCGAGAGGCGAGCACAACCGCACCTTCACCTGGAACGAGGACATGAAGGGCACCGGCGTCGATCTCGGGCGCTGGCCGGTCGAGGAGCTGTGGCTTGCATACATCGACGATCCCGAAAACCATCTCGTGATGCCGCACGTGGGCGGCCGGCGCTACATCCCCGACTGGCATCACCCCGAGCTCGAGCGTCTCATCGAGATCACCTCCGCGTGGGGGCACTTCGGCTGGCTGTATCAGGACGTGATCGAGCGCGGCTACAAGCTCGGCGCCTCGGCGAGCGGCGACGAGCACCGCGGACGCCCCGGGGGCGGTCTGCCCGGCACACAGGTTTTCGGCACCAAGGGCGGCATCACCGGCGTGATCGCGGACGCGCTCGACCGCAAGAGCTTCGGCCGCGCGCTGCGCGCGCGCCATACCTTCGCCGCGACCGGCGAGCGTGTCGCCGCCATCGCGCGCTGCGGCAAGCACATCCAGGGCGATGAGTTCCGGCATTCGGGACCGGCGAAGATCGAATACCGCTTCCTCGGCCTGCAGGGCTGGGACGAGGTCATGGCCTACGACCACACGGGCGTCATCTGGCGCCGCGATCTTCAGAAGGAGGCGGGCTATTCCGGGCGCCGCATTCGGGTGCGTTGGGGCGGCGCGCGCATCCGCGACCGCTATCGCTGGGCAGAATGGCGAGGCACGGTAAGCGTCGTCAACGGCACGATCAACGCGTTCGCGGGCGGCGGCTTCGAGCACCCCGAGGAGTCGTGCTGGCGCGCCGGCCCCACCGACATTGCGTTCCGCACGGACACCTACGGCGACGCCGATTCGATCGTGATCGACGTCTCCAATCTCGCGCACTGCCGCATCCGCATTCAGGGGCGCATCGACAGCTACGTCAAAGTGGGCGATCCGCTCGCAGGCAATCCCTTCGTGCATTGCCCGACGTTCGACTGGGAAGTGACCGGCGCGGAGCTCCTCGCGAGCGAAGGCCGGCTCCGTAAGGAGCTGGGAGGCTGCGAGCTCTTCCTCGCGGTCGAACGCATCGCCGACAAGGCCACGCCCATCGACGTGAGCGGCACGCTCGAAATCGAACCGGTGAACGGTCCGCACGGCTTCCGGCCGGTGTACTTCCACGGGCGTCAGACCGACGACGCGAAGGTCTGGACCTCGGCCATGTTCATCGACTTTGTTTAGCGCGACTCACGCGTCAGCCTCCGGCATTCTTGATCCGCTGATAAACGCCGCTGATCGCACTTCGCGCTGATGCGCGCATAAGGAGATTCGAACAGACAAGCGCGCATCGCTCCGTAGAATCGTGTCGTTGACGAAGGGGGGCACGATGTCTCACGCGCACACGGATGCGATCTGCGCATCTCGCGAGATCAAGACGACGACGTGTTACATGTGCGCGTGCCGCTGCGGCATACGCGTGCACCTCGAAGACGGCGAGGTGCGCTACATCGACGGCAATCCGCGGCACCCGATCAACCGCGGCGTGATCTGCGCCAAGGGCGCGTCGGGGATCATGAAGCAGTACTCGCCGGCGCGGCTCACCAAGCCGCTGCGGCGTCGCGCCGGCGCCGAGCGCGGCAGCGGCGAATTCGAGCCGATCTCGTGGGACGAAGCGTACGCGCTGCTCGCCGAGCGCCTCGGGCAAATCCGCGCGAGCGATCCGAAGAAGCTCGCGCTCTTCACCGGGCGCGACCAGATGCAGGCGCTGACCGGGCTCTTCGCGCGTCAGTTCGGCACACCGAACTACGCGGCGCACGGCGGCTTCTGCTCGGTGAACATGGCCGCCGGCATGATCTACACGATCGGCGGATCGTTCTGGGAGTTCGGCGGCCCCGATCTCGAACGCGCGAAGCTCTTCGTGATGATCGGCACCGCGGAAGACCATCACTCCAACCCGCTCAAGATCGCGATCTCGAAGTTCAAGCGCAGCGGCGGCCGCTTCATCTCGATCAATCCGGTGCGCACCGGCTACTCGGCCATAGCGGACGAGTGGGTGCCCATCCGCCCGGGGACCGACGGCGCGCTGCTCCTTGCGCTCACGCACGAGACCATCGAGACCGGCCTCTACGACCGCGCGTTCATCGCGCGTTATACCAACGCCGGCTATCTGATCGACGTGGATCCCGACAGCGCGTGCTTCGGACTGCCCGTCAGCTCGGACGAAGAAAGCGGCCACGACAACCCGGAGCACGCGCACGACGAGCTGTGGTGGGACCGTGTGAGCGGCCAGGCCGTGCTCAACCACACGCCCGACGCTGATCCGTCTCTCGCAGGAGAGTACCGGCTGCGCGACGGCCGGCGGGTGAAGCCCGCGTTTCAGCTCCTGATCGACCGCATGAAGCAGTACACGCCGGAATGGGCGGCGGACATCACCGGCATCCCGGCCGCGACGATCCGCCGCCTCGCGCACGAGATGGGCGTCACCGCGCGCGACGCGAAAATCGAGCTGCCGATCTCGTGGACCGATAGTTGGGGCGTCGAGCACGAAACGGTCACCGGCAATCCGGTCGCGTTCCATGCGATGCGCGGCCTCGCCGCGCATTCCAACGGTTTCCAGACGATCCGCACGCTCGCGGTGCTGATGTCGCTGCTGGGCACGATCGACCGGCCGGGCGGCTTTCGCCACAAGGCGCCGTTCCCGCGTGCGATACCGCCGGCGGCGAAACCGCCGAGCTCACCTGAGGCGATCAAGCCGAATACCGTGCTGGGCAGCCTCGTCCTCGGCTGGCCCGCGGGTCCGGACGATCTGTCCGTCGATGACGACGGCAAGCCGCTGCGCATCGACAAGGCGTTCTCGTGGGAATACCCGCTCGCCGTGCACGGGATGATGCACAACGTCATCACGAATGCGTGGCGCGGCGATCCTTACGGGATCGACACGCTGTTCATCTTCATGGCCAACATGGCGTGGAACTCCACGATGAACACGGTCGAAGTGCGCAGTATGCTGAACGACCGCGACGCGAACGGCGACTACAGGATTCCTTTCATCGTCGTCGCGGATGCGTTCCAGTCCGAGATGACCGCCTTCGCCGATCTGGTGCTGCCGGACACGACGTATCTCGAGCGCCACGATGTCATGTCGATGCTCGACCGCCCGATCTCGGAGTTCGAAGGCCCCTGTGACTCCGTGCGCGTTCCGGTGGTACCGCCGAAAGGCGAGTGCAGGCCGTTCCAGGAGGTGCTGATCGAGCTCGGCTCGCGTCTCGGGCTGCCTGCGTTCGTCAACGCCGACGGCTCGCGCAAGTACCGCGACTACCCCCATTTCATCGTGAATTTCGAGACGGAGCCGGGCTCGGGCATCGGTTTCCTCGCGGGATGGCGCGGCGCCGGCGGCGAGAAGTCGATGCGCGGCGAGCCCAATCCGCGTCAATGGGAGATGTACGCGAAGAACGACTGCGTGTTCCAGCATCATCTGCCGCGCTCGTACCAGTACATGCGCAACTGGAACAAGGGCTATCACGAGTGGGCGGCGCAGACCCGGGTGCGCCGCTACACCGATCCGATCGTGATCCAGCTCTACTCGGACGTGCTGCAGCGATTTCGTCTGGCCGCGCAGGGCAGGGGCCGCTCCGAGCGGCGGCCGCCCGCGCGGCTCGCGAAGCGCGTGGAGACGTACTTCGATCCGCTGCCGTTCTATTACGCGCCGCTCGAGACGCAGGTGACCGACTCGGCGCGCTATCCGCTTGCCGCGATCACCCAGCGGCCGATGGCGATGTACCACTCGTGGGACTCGCAGAACGCATGGCTGCGGCAGATCCACGCGCACAACTATCTGTTCGTCAATCCGCGGCTCGCGCAGCGCCACGGCATCGCAGACGGCGGCTGGATGTGGGTCGAATCGACGCACGGACGCGTGCGCTGTATGTGCCAATACAGCGAGGCGGTAGAGCCGGGCACCGTATGGACGTGGAACGCCATCGGCAAGGCGCCGGGAGCGTGGCGGCTTGCCGCCGACGCGAACGAAGCGCGCCGCGGCTTCCTCCTGAATCACCTGATCGCGGACGAGCTGCCGGACGGCGCCGGGCGCATGTCGAACTCGGACCCGATCACGGGGCAGGCCGGCTGGTACGACGTGCGCGTGCGCATTTACAGGGCGGGCGACGACGAGCCCCGGGAAACCTGGCCGCGCTTCGCGGCCGTACCCGCCGCGCCGGGCACGAGCGCGGTGCGCCGCGCATGGCAGGCGTTCGTCGGCGGCAGCGGCAACTGGAGATGACATGACGCAACTCGCGCTGGTGATCGATCTCAACGTCTGCGTCGGCTGCCACGCCTGCGTGACGAGCTGCAAGGAGTGGAACACCTCCGGCGTGTCCGGGCCGCTGGCGGACGACCGGCCCTACGACAAGGACCCGACCGGCACCTTCTTCAACCGCGTGCAGACCTTCGAGGTCGGCACGTATCCGGACACGCAGACGGTCCATTTCCCGAAATCGTGCCTGCATTGCGAAAATCCGCCGTGCGTGCCGGTGTGTCCTACGGGCGCGAGCTACAAGCGCAAGGAAGACGGGCTCGTGCTCGTCGACCACGACAAGTGCATCGGCTGCAAGTACTGCGCGTGGGCGTGTCCCTACGGCGTGCGGGAGCTGGACGCGCACGAAAAGGTCATGGGGAAGTGCACGCTGTGCGTCGATCGCATCGACAATGCCGCGTTGCCCGAAGCCGAGCGCAAGCCCGCATGCGTGCTCGCGTGCCCGACCAACGCGCGGCTCTTCGGCGACATACACGACCCGGACTCGGCGGTGTCTGCCGCGATCCGCGAAAACGCGGGATATCAGCTCATGCCGGAGTGGGGCACGCGGCCGGCGAATCATTATCTGCCGCGCAGGCGCACGAAGCTCAAGATCCACGCCGACGAGCTCGAGCGCGCCGACAATCCGCTGAGGATCGACGGTCTCGTGCCGAAGGTGCCGGTGCAGGCGCCCTCGCTCGACGACGTGACCTCGTGGTGAGGCTCGCATGCGGCCCGCGTTCTCGGTGATTTTCCTGACGACGCTGATCGGCGTCGGACAGGGGGTCTATCTCGCGCTGTATGCCGCGGAGATCGCAGCGGCTCTGGGATGGCTCCCGGCGCAGCCGCCGTCGTTCTTCACCGGCGGCAGCTTCGCGGCGCTCGTGCTGCTCGCCGCGGGCCTCGTGGCGTCGTTCTTCCACCTCGGGCGGCCCGAGCGCGCATGGCGCGCGGCTGCGTGCTGGCGCACGTCCTGGCTTTCGCGCGAGGTGATCGTGCTGCCCCTTTTCATGGCGCTCGTCGCCGTCTATGCCGTTGCTCACTACGCAGGCGTCCCGGGCACGCGGCTCATCGGCGCGGCAGCCGTACTTGCGTGCATGGCGCTCTTCGTGTGCACCGGCATGATCTACGCGTGCATTCGCTTCCTCCAGGAGTGGGCGACGCCGCTCACGGTGGTGAACTTCACGCTGCTCGGCAGCGCGTCGGGATTCACCTTCGCTGCCGGATACGCGGCCTTCGCGGCGCAGGCACTGGTGCCGATCTACGGCGCGTGCGCGATCGTGCTGACTGCCCTGGGTTTGTGCGCCCGCGGCGCGGCCCTTCTGCGACAGCGCCAGATACGTCCCGCATCGACGCTGCAGACCGCGATCGGCATCAAGCATCCGCGCATCGAACAGAAAGCGCAGGGCTTCATGGGCGGTTCGTTCAACACGCGCGAGTTCAGGCATGGGCGGGCTTCCGGCACGCTGCGCGCGGTGCGCTGGTGGTTCCTGCTGCTGGCGTTCGCCGTTCCGATTGCGCTGCTGGCGACGGCCATCACCGCAGCCGCCCCGGCGCTCGCGGCCCTGGCTTTCGCGATCCAGTTTGTCGGCCTCATCGCCGAGCGCTGGTCGTTCTTCGCCGAGGCGCGCCACCCGCAGAACCTCTACTACGGCTCGATCGCCTGAGGCGCGGCGGCTACGCTGCGACCCGCCCACACGGTCGGTAACGAGCCCACATTCGGACGTGCGGAGGCTTACTTTCTGATGTGGCGCTTGGCAAGCGCTTCGCGGCGCCGAACGCCGAATAGTCGAGCTGCTACGAGCCAGACAAAAAGTTGACTCTCGAGTCAAAACGTCCCTAGACTCGCACGGGTGTCTGAGACATCCACAGCCGCGCAGCGCGGGAAGCCACAGTGACATCCGACCCGGAGGTGGCGCCCGGAGAAGCACGCGGCCCATTGACTGGCCTCCACGTCGTCGAGCTGGCCGACGGTGTGGCGGGTCCGTACACCGCCAAGCTCCTGGCGGATTTCGGCGCCGATGTCGTCAAGATCGAAGGGCTGGATGGCGACTCCACGCGGCGCCGCGGGCCGTTTCCTGACGACGTTCCCGATCCGGAGGCAAGCGGTCTCTTCGCCTACCTGAACACGAACAAGCGAAGCATCGTCACGGATGTCGGCGCAGAGGCCGGGCGGCGCACCTTGAATGATCTGCTGCGCAGCGCGGACATCTTCGTCATCGACCTGCCGCAAACGCGATTGGATGACATCGGGCTGTCTCTCTCTGCGTTGCGCGACGCGTATTCGAGCCTCGTGATCACGAGCATCACGCCCTTCGGTATTCACGGATCCTGGTCGAAGCGAAGAGGCGACGAGTTGGTGACGTACGCGATGGGCGGCATTGCGTACAGCACGCCCGGTGTGCCTGATGCTGCGAGCGACCTCGAGAGCGAGCCGCCTCTGCATCCTGCATGCTTCGCCGCAGAGACGATAAGCGGCGCCGTAGCGGCGGTCGCGACTCTTTCGGCTGTGCACGTGCGAGCGCAGTGCGGCCACGGCGCTCTCGTGGAGGTGAGTCAACAGGCCGCCGTCGCCACGATGCAGCAGCGCGACATCAACAACGCGTCATATCCGGCGGGGCCGTACAAGCACCAGCGCGTGTTCAGCACGACCACGACAGGCCGGATGCCGAATTTCTACCTGCCGTGCAAGGACGGGTATGTTGCGATCCCCGCCCCGCTCGATGCGCATTGGTCCCGACTCGTGGAGGCCATGGGCAATCCCGACTGGGCGCGTACCCCTCGGTTCGGGAGCGGTGCTGCGCGCACCGCCAATTGCCTGGAGCTGCGTCGCTGCCTCACGCAATGGACGATGACGGTCGGCAGCGACGAGCTGTTCGCCCTTGCAGAACAGTACGACCTACTCATATTCCCGTTCTATCCGGTGCGCAAGATGGTCGACTCGGCGCATGTGCGCGAGCGCCGCAGCGTGATCGACATCGAACTTGGGGGCAGAAGGGCGCGCATACCGGGCGCGCCGGTGCGGATGGCCGCGACGCCTTGGACGCTGCGGCGGCCGGCACCGCGGCGCGGCGAACATACGAAAGAGATCGAGCACGAACTGCGGCATGGAGGCACGGCTCGCGGCGGCGCGCGCCTGGCAGGCACCGGTCCGCAGCCGGATGCGGGCGCAAATGTCTTGCCGCTGTCGGGTGTGCGGGTGCTCGACCTCGGTCAGTTCATCGCGATCCCGTTCTGCACCCTGTGGCTCGCCTGGATGGGCGCGGAGGTGATATCGGTCGAATCCCGCCGGCGGATGACCTCGCGCACCGCTCCGCCGTTCGTTCCGGGCAAGACCGGCAATCCGGACGCCAGCGGCTACTACAACCTTCTGTACAGCGGCAAGAAAAGCGTCACCGTCGATATGACGACGGCGGCGGGCCGCGAGCTCGTGCTTCGACTCGCGGGCCGTGTCGACGTGATGGTCGATAACTATTCGAGCGGCGTGCTGGAGAAGCTCGGCCTCGCCTACGACCGGGTGAGCGAGATCAATCCGGGTATCGTCGCGGTTTCCTGCGGCGCCTTTGGCCGCGCTGGCCCACTGAAAGGCGCGCGCGGCCTGCACAGCGCCGTCAACCTCTTTTCCGGCGTAGCGGACGTAACCGGCTACCCGGCCGGAGCGCCGCGCATTCTGGGCGGGTTCCTGCCGGATCCGTTAGCCGGCACGTATGCAAGCTTCGCGATCCTGTCCGCGCTGCATCACCGCAGGCAGACCGGACGTGGCCAGTTCATCGATCTGGCGATGTACGAATCGCTGATGACGCTGATTCCGGAGGCGATCCTCGACCTGAGCCTCAATGGCCGTGATCCGGCGCGCATCGGCAATCGCGACCGCGTCGATGCACCGCATGGCATCTACCGCTGCCGCGCCGACGATACGTGGATCGCGATAAGCACGCGCACGCAAGACGACTGGCACGCACTGTGCCGGGCCGCCGGGCATATGGACTGGCAGCAGGACCCGCGATTCGCGGACACGCGGGCGCGCCGCACGAACGTCGATGAGCTCGACCGGGCCATCAGCGGGTGGACGCGAACCCTGGATGTGCGGCAGGCGACGGATCTACTCCAGAGCCATGGTGTGGCGGCGGGCCCTGTCTTGCGCACCGACGAGTTGCTCGACGACGAGCAGCTCCAGAGTCTGGGTGTCGTGATCGAGACGGAACATCCGGTGGCGGGCGTGCGTCGGCAACTGGGGCTGCCCTGGCGAGTGGACAAGGGCGGAAGCGCTTATCGGCGCGCACCGCTTCTGGGGGAGCACACGCGGGAAATTTTGACGACCCTGGCCGGCGTCTCGGACGCCGAGTACGCGCGCCTCGAGCGCGACGGGGTCCTGCAGTAGCCGGGAGAAAAGAATGGATTTCGATCTGACCGCCGAGGAGCGGCGCTTTCGTTCGGAGGTTCGCGAGTTCATCAGGCGCGAGCTTCCGCCACAGGCCTGGCTCGAGCACCGTGATCCATCGGAGCACAGCGGGTGGTCGCAGGCGTTTACGAAAGACTTCCGTCGAAAGCTGGGAGCGGCGGGCTATATCGGCATGGGGTGGCCGGCCGAGTACGGCGGGGGCGGGCGCAGCCGCGTTTACCAGATGCTCTTCTGGGATGAGATGACGTACTCCCGGGCGCCCGGCCTGGACCGCTCGATCACCTACGTGCCGAGCGCGCTGCTTGCGTTCGGCACTGAAGAGCAGAAGAAGTTTTTTTTGCCGCGCGTGATCCGCGGCGAAATCTCCTGGTTCGTCGGGTACAGCGAACCCGAGGCGGGCTCGGACCTCGCCAATCTCAAGACGCGCGCCGTCATCGACGGCGATGACTTCGTGATCACCGGACAGAAGTCGTTCTCGAGCGATGCGCACAAGGCGGACTACGGCTGGGTCGTAGCGCGCAGCGATCCGGCTTCGGCCAAGCACCGCGGTCTGACCATGTTCATTGTCGACATGAACAGCCCCGGGATCCGCATCACGGAGCATCCGACCATGGCGGGCTGGACTCACCACGCCGTCTACTTCGATGAAGTTCGGGTTCCACGCTCGATGGTGGTCGGCGAGGTGAACGAAGGATGGAAGATCGTCATGGGTGCCATCGACTTCGAGCGTGGTGCCCTGGCAAGCCATGGGGTCGTCGACTTTCAGCTCGACCGCCTGATCTCGTGGGCGGCACGTGAAAGGGCGGACGGGTCCAGAGAGCTGGATGATCCGGTGGTCCAGGACGAGCTGGTGCGACTCGCGATCGAAAGCGAGACCACACGGCTCACGACCTACTGGATCGCTTCGATGCAAGCCCGTGGACTGAGGCCGCAGCATGAAACCTCACTGGCCGTGCTGGTGAAACGCGAGACCGCACGGAAACTCGACATTGCCTCGATGGAGCGTCTCGGCCCGTTCGCTCCGCTGCGCGCCGGGTCGCCGTGGGCGCCCATGCACGGCGAAGTCGAGGAGGAATATCGGGACCGCATGTATTTCCAGTTCGCCGCGGGCGGGTTCGACATCACACGCAACGTCATTGCTCTGCGCGGGCTCGGCATGCCGCGCTGAGAGATCCGACATGGACATCACACTGAACGACGAACAAAAGCTGATTGCCGAGACGGCATGGGCCTTCGCCAAAGAGGCCCTGCCCGCCGCGCGCATTCGCGAGCTCGAATCCAGCGAAAACGGCTTCGATCCGGCAACGTGGCGGCAGATGGCGGACATGGGCTGGGCCGGGGCGGTGTTTCCGGACGAATACGGCGGTTCCGGCCTCGGCTGGATGGAGCTGGCGCTGATCATGGAAGCGCTCGGACGAGGCGCGGTGCCGAGCCCCATCTATGCTGCGGTGGTGGAGGCAGGCGCGCTGTTGCTCCACGCCGGATCGCCCGAGCAGCGGCGCGTCTGGTTGCCGCGCATCGCGGCCGGCGCGTCAATCGTCACGACCGCGCTGATCGAGGCAGACGGCGGCTGCAGTGCGGGTCAGGTCCAAACCGAGATCGCGCGCAACGGTTCGACCTGCACAGTCAACGGGACGAAGCTCTTCGTGCGTGACGCCGGCGTCGCGGAGGCGATCATCTGTCTCGGACGAGAGCGGGACGATGAGAAGAAGCTAACTCTCATGCTCGTGCCGGCTGACGCACGAGGCATCAGCCGCCGCCGACTGCCCGCGGCCGGCGGCGAAACGCTGTGGGAAGTCACGTTCGAAGCGGTAACCGTGCCGGGCGATGCTGCGATCGGCGCTGCCGGCGGTGCGTGGCCGCACGTCGAGCAGCTTTTGCTGCGCGGCGCGGCAATGAAGTCTGCCGAGCTCGTGGGGATCGGCCAGGCAGCGCTGGACCTGACTGTGGCGTATGCGGGGACACGCGTGCAATTCGGCCGCGCGATCGGCACCTTCCAGGCCGTGCAGCATCATTGCGCAGACATGTATCGCGCCATCGCGGTGAGCCGCCTGCTCGTGTGGCAGGCTGCGGCCCGGCTCGATTCAGCCAAGCCTGCCCTGCGCGAAATAGCGATGGCCAAGGCGAAGACCAGCGAAGCAATACCTGCGGTTACGCGGACTGCGCACCAGATTCACGGCGCGTTCGGCTTCTACCGCGATTACCCCCTCGAGCTCTACTACCATCGCGCGATCGCGGCCGCAGCGGCGTACGGCCATGTCAATCACCAGCGGCGAGCGCTCGCGCGCTTGCTTCGGGACGACCTGGAGCAGTTTCGCGGAGACCACCGCCATGAATTACCAGTACATCATTTCTGAGCAGAGTGACGACGGCATCGTCACGGTGACGATCAACGACCCGGAGGCGAAGAACGCGGTCAACTGGGTCATGAACAAGGAGCTCGTCGCCGAATGCGGGCGCATCGAGTCGGATCCGAAAGCGCGCGTGCTGATCCTGACCGGATCGGGAAACATCTTCTGTTCGGGCGGCAACATCAAACGCATGGTCGCGCAGGGCAAGTCCCTCAAGCCGCCGGACCCCACGATCAGGGAGCAGATGTTTCCGCACGAAGCGGACATGCGCGCCGTCGTCGTGTCGCTGCGCCGGCTCAGCAAACCCGTCATCGCCGCCGTGAACGGTCCCGCAATCGGCTCCGGGCTGGGCATCGCCTCGGGCTGCGATATCCGCATCGCGGCGACGACGGCGCGTTTCGGCTGGGTTTTTCTGCGCCGGGGCATCATCCCTGACGACGGCAGCCTCGCATTCATCCCGCAGATCATCGGCTACAGCCGCGCATTTCTGTGGGGCGTGACCGGGCGCACGATCGATTCGGCGGAAGCCCTCGCGGACGGTTTCGTGAGCGAGGTGGTGGAGCCCTCGCGGCTCATGGATCGGTGTCGGGAGCTTGCGCGCGAGATCGTCGAGCAGTGCCCCCCTGTCACCGTGCAGCTATTCAAGTTGTCGCTGACCGAGTCGCTTTACAGCGAGCCCGAGGACGCCGTGCGCATCACGGAGCGGGCGCAGCTCATCGCGCGGGGTACGCAAGACCATTCCGAGGCTTTGAAGGCGTTCGCCGAAAAGCGCCGCCCCATCTGGAAGGGACAATAACCGACGATGAGAGAGGCTCTCGTTCCGAAGGATCCGGCGCTCGCTTCGTCAGCGAAGACGTTTTCAGCCGCGATCGCAGCGCTTGGCACGGTATGGACATCGGGCTGCACGGCTGCGCGCTTCGATCCCGTCTACCGGCGTATGGTGGTCGAAGGGGACCTCGTCGAGCAGGCAAGGATCGCGCTCGACAAGATCAAGGCCGCGTTGTCGGCAGGCGATCTCGCACTGCGCAGCGTCAGCGCGATGGTGCAGTACTTGACCCCGGCAGCCCTCGACGAGATCGAGCCGTTACAGGCGTTCTATCGGGACGCATTCGAGGGCCGGGTCCCGCTCGTGAATACGATCGTCGTGAAGAGGCTGCTGCGCGAGACCGCCGTGATCGAGATCGAGGCGATTGCCGGACAGCGACCGGAATTGGCGCTCGAATACTTACCGGCCGTCAGTGCGGTCGAAACGGATGCGGCACGAGCGGGTGTGGAGCGCCTGCTCGCGGCTCGACGCCTGACCTGGAGCGACCTCGCCAAGCAGACCGAATTTGTCGCCTCCGGGCGCACCGGTGCGCTGCATGCGCGGGGTCGACGTGAAGAAGGTTTGCAGGTCGTGATGCCCCGCGTGATCGAAGCGGGCGCCGGGTCGCAGATCCAGGCCGCGGTGCGCCGATCCGACCGGATTCTCGTCATGTCGGCGTATGGCGAGGCAACAGCCGGCGGCGTGGTCGAGCAATGCCGGGCGATCTATTCGGATCTCGCCGAGCGCCTGGCGCGGGCCGGCAGCGGACTCGGCGCCGTCGTCAAGACGACCGAGTTCGTAACGTCGGCGGCGCTCGCCGCATACAGGGGAACCGCGGAAGTCCGCCGTCAGATCTTTGCAGCGCCGTATCCGGCCGCCACCGGGGTGGTCTGCGAAAGCCTGGGCGAGCCCGACTCGCAGATTGCCGTGGAAGTGATCGCGGTGAGCGACAGAACGTGACCTCGCGGATGACCGAAGCGTTGAAGTCCTGCGTCGGTCGCGAGGTGACCTACAGTGCGCCCGAGCCGGTCGGCAGAGCATCGATCCGCTACTTCGCCGTCGCCACCGGGGACACGAACCCGCTGTATTCCGACGAAGCCGTCGCGAGTCTCAGTCGTCACGGCGGGGTGATCGCGCCCCCCACGATGGTGTGCGAGACCGCCCAGTTCTACACGGCGCCGCAAACCGCGGATGGTTACCTCGGGCACCGCTGGGATCTGCCGATCGAAAGTGACCGCAACATCCGCGGCGGCAACGAGTACGAGTTCTTCCAGCCCGTGCGCCCCGACGACAGCATCACGGTGACCTGGCGCATCGTGGACATCTACGAGCGTGAGACGCGAAAAGGAGGCTCGGCGATATTCGTCATCTCCGAGGCCCGCTACGTCAACCAACGCGGTGAGCTTCTCGCGATCAACCGCGAAACGATGATCCGTTGATGACGAGAGCGGCGAATCGAGCCTTCGATGGCATTGTGGTCGGCGAGCGTCTGCCCGCGCTTGAGATCGACGTGACGCTGGCGTGCCTGGTCATGTATGCGGCAGCGACATGGGATTTCCACCGGTACCACTACGACACGCGCTACGTGAACGAACGCGGATTTCCTGCGCCGTTCGTCGACGGCCAGATGCTGGGTGCGCTCATCGCGCGACAGCTCATGGACTGGGGCGGTCACGACGCATTCCTGCGGCGTCTGCGGTATCGGCTCAGTGCGATGGTGTTCGTCGGCGATCGGATCGTGGTCTCGGGCGAGGTCGCGCACACACGAGTGGATTCAGGCCACGGCCTGGCGGTGTGCCGGGTCGAAATCGTGAAGTCGGATGGAACGTCAGTCGTGTCGGCGGCCGAGGGGACGGTGGATTTCGGCCCGATGGCCGGCGAGCCTGCCGCATAAGAACGTTACACAACGAGGAGCGCGCGTGAAAGCTACTGCAGAACTGAAACGAGCAATGAAGAGTCTGGCCATCGCCGCATGCGCTGCGGCAACGCTGTGGCACGGTGCCGCGAGCGCCCAGGGCTATCCGACGAAGCCGATCCGGATGGTTTTGCCGTTCGCCGCGGGCGCGCCGAGCGATCTGCTGGGACGCATGATTGCGCAGAGAATGAGCGCGCAGATCGGGCAGGCTGTTGTTGCCGACAATCGCGCGGGTGCGGGCGGCACCATCGCGGTTGCGCACGTCGCAAAATCGGCGCCCGACGGCTACACGATTCTGGTGACCTCACCGGCCGTAGCACTCGGGCCGCTGCTCTATTCGAACGTCGGCTATGACCCGACGCGCGATCTCGTGCCGATCGCGCGGCTCGTGACGATCGAGAACGTGATGCTCGTCCATCCGGCCGTTCCCGCGAAGACGTTGAAGGAGTTCGTCGCGCTCGCACGCGCGCATCCCGGCAAGCTCAACTACGGCTCGGGCGGACCCGGGACGACGAACCACCTCGCCAATGAGCTGCTGATCAGCCTGGAGAAGTTGAAGCTCGTGCACGTCCCGTACAAGGGCGCGACGCTCGCGGCCGTGGGTCTGATGGCCGGCGAGGTGGACGAGCTGGTCGTCGGCGTGTCTTCGTCGGTGCCGCTCGTCAAGGCAGGAAAGGTCCGCGCGCTGGTGGTGTTGTCGAACAAGCGCGACCCGTTGCTGCCCGGTGTGCAGAACTCGACGGAAGCCGGATTCCCGGGGTTCGTGATGCCGAGCTGGTATGGCATGTTCGCGCCCGCGGGAACTTCCCGGGACGTCGTGAGCAGGCTCTACAAGGAAGTGGTGCGGGCATTCGAGGACCCGACGCTCAAGACGCAGATGGCCGCGGCCGGAATCAACCAGTGGCTCGGATCGCCGGACGATCTGACGAATGTCGTCCGGGGTGAGTCAGCCCGATACGAGAAGATCATTCGGAGCGCCGGGCTCAGGAAAGACGCCCTGTAGCTCGAGCGATGGCATCCAAGTTCGAGGGCGAAGCGGAAGCGGCCATGACCGAGCGTAGACCGGAGCTCCCCGCTTTTCAGCGGCTTTTCAGTCCTCGCGGCATCGCGATCGTCGGCGCGAGCGGCGACGTGACGCGTACCGGCGGACAGACAGTGCGTGCGCTCAACCGTTCGGGTTTCCGCGGCGGAATCTTTCCGGTCAATCCAAAGTATCGCGAGATCGACGGACGGCGCTGCTACGCGAACGTATCGGAGATCGAAGAGCCGTGTGATCTGGCGGTCATCGCGCTGCCGGCGGCGCACGTGCCGAACGCAGTGCATGAGTGCGGGCTGCGCGGAATCGGCTACGCGATCATCCTGGGAGGCGGTTTCCGCGAATCCGGCGAGGAGGGCGCCCGGCTCGAAATGCAGATGCTCTCGTCGGCACGCGAGCACGGGGTACGGTTGATCGGGCCGAACTGCATCGGGCTCGTCAACGCGCACGAGCATGTGATCGCCGCCTTCGGCAGCATGGCCCGGGCCCCCCGCTTAGAGCCGGGTCCCGTATCGGTCGCGGTGCAGAGCGGTGGTTTCGGTATGAGCGTCGTGATACGCGCAGCGATCGCTGGAATCGGATTCAGATACGTAGTCGCGACGGGCAGCGAATCCGACATCACGACGCCGGAGCTCATCAACGCCTACGTAGACGATCCGGGGACCAAGGTGATCCTGGCCTACGTCGAAGGCGTTCGTGACGGACGCGCATTGATGGCGTCCCTGCGGCGTGCGCTCGCGGCGGGTAAGCCGGTCGTCCTGTGGAAGGGAGGGAAGACGGCGCAGGGCGCGCGCGCGGCCCAATCCCACACCGGAAATCTCACGAGCACGTACGACGTCTATCGAACGGCCATACGTCAGTGCGGCGCGCTCGAGGTTTTCGAGTCGGAGCAGGCGGTCGACTTTCTCCGCGCGTTCGTCGCAGGACGGACGCCGAAGGGCCGCAATGTCGCGATCGTCACGAACACCGGTGGTTCGGCGGTGGTGTTTTCCGACGCGGCCGACCGCGCCCGACTGGAGCTTGCTCCGCTCGGTAGCGAAACAAGAACGCGTCTCGCCGCGGCGCTTCCGCCTCTTGCATCGACGGCCAATCCTGTCGATACGATGGCAGGCTATCCACGGCCCGAGCACGCGAACGACTATCGCACGGCGCTGGAAGCGATTCTCCGCGACCCGCACATCGATCAGCTTTGCGTGCTCTTTGGCACGATCGCCGGCGGCACGTTCGAGCTCAGCGCGCGAGTCCTCGCGGAAGCCGCACGAGATTCGGAAAAGCCGGTCTTCGGCTTCACCGCAATTCCCGAGACCATTTCCAACCAGGGCCGGGACATTCTGCGGGATGCGCGCATACCGCTCTTTTCGACACCGTCGCGCGCGGCCCACGCGATGGGGCTGCTCGCCGACTTCGCGGAGGCGCGATTGCGGAGCTCCGCAGATCAGCTCGCCGAGCTCGCGCCGTTGCCGGAGCTTCCGCCCTGCGCCATTACGCTGGACGAGCACGAAAGCAAGGCGATCATCGCAGCCGCGGGCATTTGCGTAACGCGCGACGTGCTGCTTCCGATCAACCCGGCTGCGGGCGATTTGTCGGGCGTGTCTTTTCCCGTCGCGCTGAAGCTCGTATCGCGCGATATCGCGCACAAGAGCGATATCGGCGCCGTCAGGTTGAACGTGGCTCGTGACGCACTCATAGACGTCGCCGGGGACATCGTCGCGCGCGCCCGGAAGGCTGCGCCGAACGCATCACTTTGCGGGCTGCTCGCGTGTGAGATGGTCACGGACGGCATCGAGACGATCGTCGGCGTAAACAACGATGAGAGTTTCGGGCCCGTGGTCCTGTTCGGCCTTGGCGGAGTCTTTGCCGAGGCGCTGAAGGACGTCGCCTTTCGCATCGCGCCTTTCGGACTGGACGAAGCAAGAGCGATGATTTCGGAGCTGCGCGGCTACGCGCTGTTCGAAGGCGCGCGTGGACGCCCGTCTGCGGACCTCGAGGCGCTTGCGAATACGCTGGTGCGCGTCTCCGCGCTCGCGTGGGCGCTGCGTGACCGGCTCGCTGAACTGGACATCAACCCGCTGCTCGTCCGGCCTCGCGGCCGCGGCGTCGTTGCGGCCGACGCGCTCGTCGTACTACGTTGAAGCCGCCGCGGCTCCTCTATTGCACTTTGATTCCGGCGTCGCGGATTGCCTTGCGCCAGCGTGCAGTCTCGCTCTGGATGAACGCACGGAATTCGCCAGGTGAGGTGCCGACGCCGATAACGCCCAGCGAGGCGAAACGCTGCGCGATGTCGTGTGACTTGACTGCCTCGACCGCGGCCTTGTTGAGCGTTTGAAGCACCGGCGCAGGCGTCTTAGCCGGCGCGCAGAGCCCTTGCCACGTGGTGCCTTCGAAGCCTGGAACGCCGGCTTCACTGATGGTGGGGACGTCAGGCGTTACCGGGAACGGCTTCAGCGTGGCAATGCCAAGCGGGCGCAGGCGTCCCGCCTTGATGTTCGGAAGCGATGCCGAAATAGCTTCGAACATCATGTGGAGCTGACCTGCCAGGAGATCGATCGCGGCGGGACCCGATCCTTTGTAAGGCACGTGCGTGAGATTGACGCCCGCGGCCGACTTGAAGACTTCACCCACGAGGTGCGAGGCGGAGCCAACGCCGGCCGAGCCGAAGTTGAGAGCCCCGGGCTTCGCTTTCGCCGCGGCGATCAGGTCGCGCACGCTGCCGAACGGCGACGCGGGGTGCACCAACAGCACATAAGGCGAAGAGGAGATCAACGAGATGCCGGCGAGATCGCGCTGCGGATCGTAAGCACTGGTGCCGGTGAGCAGGGGATTGATCACCATGACGCTGGAGCTGCACAGAAGCATCGTGTAGCCGTCCGGCTTTGCTCTCGTCACTGTTTCCGCCCCGAGCGCGCCGCCGGCGCCGCCGCGATTGTCGATCACGACCGTCTGTCCGAGCAGCTCCTCCATTTTCTGGCCGACGATCCGCGCGGACAGGTCGGCAATCCCGCCGGGCGCGAATGGCACCACCAAACGCAGCGGCCGCGCTGGAAAGGTTTGCGCTGCGGCGTACGTCGAGCACAGGAGCACGAACAGGGGGAGCCATCGGACCGCGGGGCGAAGCTGCATTGGCGGTAATCTCCTTTTGAACGCCGGGTCAAAACAGTATGCCATAATCTCCAAGCAAACTTGACCCTAGAGTCAAAACCTAGCAGCGCAATCCGACTTCGAAAGGACGCACCGAGTGAGCAAGAGCGGACTCCATACGAGCATTTGCGACGACCTGAACATCAAGTACCCGTTCTTCCTCGCCGGCATGGGTTCGAAAGGCAAGGCGACGCCCCCGGAGCTCGTTGCCGCGGTTTCCGAAGCAGGCGGGCTCGGCGTGCTCGGCTGCTCGTGGCTTGACGGCAACGAAGTGCGTCGGCGCATTCGTGCCGTTCGCAAGCTGACCGATAAGCCGTTCGGAGTTGACCTGCTGTTGCCGGCGAGCATGGAGCAGAGCTCGATCCCGGACCGGGCTGAGATGCGTGCTCGCATTGCGCGCGACTATCCGAAGCACGTTGCGTTCGTGCAGTCGTTGCACGAGAAATTCGGAATCAAGCCGCTCGAAGCGCAAGGCGATGCGCTGTCGCCCGATTTCATACGGGCGCAGGTCGACGTTTGCATCGAGGAGCGGGTGGCGGTATTTGCCGCGGGGCTCGGCGATCCCTCCTGGGTGGTGCCGCGCGCGCGTGAGGCCGGCATCAAGGTGATGGGGTTGGTCGGCACCGTGCGGGCGGCACAGCGACAAGTGGCGGCAGGTGTCGACTATGTCATCGCGCAGGGTTACGAAGCCGGAGGCCATACCGGCAAGATCGCTAACTTTCCGCTGATTCCCTCCGTGGTCGATGCCGTCGCCCCGATCCCTGTCGTCGCGGCGGGCGCCATTGCCGACGGACGCACGATGGTCGCAGCGCTGGCCTTGGGCGCCGTCGCCGTGTGGGTGGGCACCGCCTTCCTCGTAGCCGAAGAGTCGCGCATCTATCCGGCGCACCAGGAGGAGATACTGAAGGGCAAGGCCGACGACTTCGTGGTCACTCGCGCGTATACCGGCAAGACCGCACGCGACTTCGACAATCCGGTCATCCGCGCGTGGGACAGCTCCGGCCTGAGCCCGCTGCCGATGCCGCTGCAAGGCGTGCTCATGGGCGACTTCGTCGCCGCCGCCGAAGCTGCGGGTCGTTACGACCTCATCAACAATCCCGCGGGGCAGATCAGCGGCTTGTTGAAGAAGAAACGGCCCGGGCGCGAGATCATGCTGTCGATCATCCGGGAGGCGGAGGGGGTTCTCGACCGGCTCGGGTCACTGCGTCAGCCGACATGACGACTCGCGCGCTGCAGTCACGTGCTCACCATCTTCAGCGCTTTCGCGCGCAGGAGACGATTTCCGGTGCCTTCGCAGATAGCGGCGGCTGCTTCCTGCAGCGCCTCGATGAGTCGATCGACAACCGGCGAGGAGTAGCCCTGCTTCCGCGTGAATGCGCCGACTGGACGATTCCAGATCATTTCGCTAACGGCGACGGGCCGTAGCAGTTCGGCATGCCTTGCGCCGCTGACGACCGACCACGATTGAAACGCGAGGAGGTCGGTCTCGGCGACGATCTGGAGCAGTGTCGATAGCGTGCCGGTGCGCACGACGCATTTCGGCGCGCCGAGCCCCAGCTCGCGAAACCGCTGTGCAAGCCATTCCCACGGCGCCGTGCCCAGTGGGGGCAGAGCCCAGCTCGCATCCGCGAGAGCCTCGATCGTATTCCCGCCGCGCCGCTGTACGGGATGCTCGCGGCGGCTCAGGACGGTTACCTGATCGTGCATCAGAAACGTTTGATTGAAGCCTAGTGCGCAAGCGGTGGTGATGCTCGCCAGTACGACGTCGAGCTTCCGCTCCTGCAGCGCCGGAAACAGGGTTTCACTGTTTCCAGTGCAGATATCGAGCGTCACGCCGGGACAACGCTGCAATAGCGCAATGCAGGCCGCCGGCAGGAGACGCTGTCCTGCGGCGAGCCCGGTGCCGATGCGCAGATGTCCCGCCTGCCCCGTGGCGAGCTCCGTAAGCTCGCGCCGGATGTCGACATCGGCGGCGTATACACGCTCCGCGTGTGCGACAAGGTGTTCGCCGCAGGTCGTAAGCCGCACACCCTTGGGCGTGCGCTCCAGAAGTTTGACAGCGAGCTCGCGCTCCAGGCGGGCGATGCATTTCGTCAGCGCCGGCTGAGTGAGCTTTACGCTCTTGGCGGCGCGTCCCAAATGCCCATGAACCGCTACAGCACGCAAATAACCCAGGTCACGCAATTCCATCTGCTCCCCTTCGAGCCATCATAACTGAGAGTAATCGAGAGTGGGAACGCGAGTTATTTGAAGTAAGCAGGGCCTTATGCCACGCTCCATTCAAGCAATTTCTTACGAGGGGTTTGGTCCATGAACGCGCTGGAAATGAAGATGGTCGGTCTGCTCCAGGACCTGAACGAGAACCATCACGCCTTCGGCGTGAAGGGCAACATGGAGAGCTCCGGCATGGAGGCCTGGGAGACGATGCGTCTCAAAGAAGTGACGATGAGAGCGGGACTCAAGCTGACCATCAAGCTCGGCGGCGCGGAGGCGCTGACGGATATGCGCCATGCGCGCGCATTAGGCGCGGACCGGGTAGCGGCCCCCATGACCAGTTGTCAGTTCTCTCTGAGGAAATTCATCGCGGGTATCGACCGCGTTTATTCTCCGGAGGAAAAGAAGAACGTGAGCTTCATCTTCTACATCGAGACGATCAACGCCTACAGCAATCTCGACAGCATGCTCGAGGCGCCGAACATCGAAGCGCTGAGCGGACTTGTTATCGGGCGCGAAGATCTGGTGTGGTCCATGGGGCTTGCCGGATCCGATGCCGATTACAACAGTGCGCGTGTGCTCGAGCTTACGAAAGACACGTTGAAGAAAGCCAAGGCCAAGGGGCTGGAGACGACCGTCGGCGGCGGCATCACGAGCGCGGGCAATCTCAAGAATCTCAAGGAGCTGGAGCCCGGGCTGCTCAACGGCATCCAGACGAAAATGATCCGGTTGCAATGCCCGGCGGCTTTCAGCCAGGGCAACGCGGGGCTATTGAAGGCGACCGAGTTCGAATTGCTCTGGATGAAGAATAGAACCAGCTACCACGAGCCGACTTCCCAGGCCGATCTGAAGACGATCCAGGCGCTGGAAGCGAGATATCGCGCTCTGCAGTAGCTTGTTCGGCGCGAGGTC
>Ga0196978_1000114_pt1 | contig 40766 bp, 29 predicted proteins | sample S3v_2013CmetaG_FD_155491 | JGI IMG/M metagenome (GOLD analysis project Ga0196978, IMG submission 155491) | Soil microbial communities from Anza Borrego desert, Southern California, United States - S3+v_20-13C | ecosystem: Environmental > Terrestrial > Soil > Desert | place: USA: California... | reverse complement strand
AAGGGCGCGCCGCTCACCGCGCAGAGCTTCCCATACACAATCGAGCGCAAGGAGCGTTTCATCTTCTTCGGCGCACAAGCCGGCGCGACGGATCGCGATAGCTACTACGGTTCCGCGATCTACTCCGATCCGACCACGCAGCCGTTGCAAGTCTCGAATCTCGCCGCGGGCGGATCCGTGACGCTGACCGTCGCCGCGCAGGGCGCGACGCTGACTGAGCATCGCGTCAGCGTGGCGCTGAACGGCTCTCTGATCGGCTATCTGGAGTATTACGGACAGGAAGCGGGCGCAAAGACGTTCACGCTGCCGGCGTCCGCGATCGTCGAGGGTCACAACGAAGTCGTGCTGGCGGGTACGGCGAACTGGCTCGATGTTTCGTTCGTCGACTACGTGCGGCTCACGTATCCGCACAAGTACGCCGCTGACGGCGACGCGCTGCGCTTCCCCGCAACCGGCGCACGCGAAGTGACGATCTCCGGCTTCACAAGCAACGACGTGCGTGTCATCGACGTCACCGATCCGCTGCAGCCGCAGGAGATCGAGTCGCGTGTGGTCGCGAGCGGCATGGGCCATTCGCTCGTCGCGATTCCGCACGAGCAGGGAACGCGCACGTTGTACGCGACCACGCTCGCCGCCGCCGGCGCGCCGGTCTCGATCGCCGCGAATCGCCCGAGCACGGTCTCGGCGCGCGGCAACGCCGCCGACTTTGTGATCGTCTCGCACGCGAGGTTCATCGACGCGCTTGCGCCGCTCGTCTCGCAACGCAAGGCGCAGGGGCTGGAAACGATCGTCGTCGACGTCGAGGATGTCTTCGACGAATACGGCTACGGCTCGAAGTCGCCCGACGCGATCCGCGATTTCTTCAAGTCCACTCAATCGCGCTGGCGCAAGGCTCCGCGCTTCGCGATGCTGGTCGGCGACGCCAGTGTCGACCCACGCAACTACGAGGGCTACGGCGATCTCGACCTCATCCCCACGCGCCTGTTGCCGACCGTCTACATGAAGGCCGCGTCCGACGATTGGATGGTCGACTTCGACAACGACGGCGTCCCCAATCTGTATCTCGGCCGGCTCACCGTGAACACCGAAGCCGAAGCGCAGGCGATGGTCGACAAGATCGTCGGCTATACGCCGCCGTCTTCCAAACGCGTGCTGATGGTCGTCGATCAGGACGATCCGACGTTCAGCTTCGCCGACGCGGCAGTCGGCGTGCGGCACGAGATTCCGTCAACGTACGCGCTCGAGCATTTCGAGATCACGTCCCCGGTCGATCGTCCTGCTTTGTTCAGCGCGCTTACGAGCAATCCGTCGATCGTGAATTACATCGGCCACGGTTCGCTGGTCGGTTGGAGCAACACGGCCGCGCTGATGTCCGAGGACGTGGGCACGTTCGCCGGCTCGGGCTCGACGCCGCTGTACGTGATGATGACCTGTCTCAATGCACTCTTCGCCGATGTCTTCGGAAACAGCCTGGCCGAGGCGCTGATGCATGTGCCGGACGGCGGCGCAATTGCGGTGTGGGCTTCGACCGGCATGACCGACCCGCCGCCGCAAAGCGCGGTGAATCGCGAGCTGTATCGCATCCTCGCGGCGAATCCAACGATCACGATCGGGGAACTGGTCGCGCGCGCGAAAGCAGGAACGAGCGATCGCGATGTGCGCACGACGTGGATGCTGCTCGGCGATCCGACGCTGCGGCTGCAGTAACGACCTAATGTAACCTTCTCCTCTCCGCAGAGGGGAGAAGGTGCGCGAAGCGCGGATGAGGGGTTCCCCTCACGCGGCCTACGGCCGCCCTCTCCCTGCACGCGGGGCGAGGGTTACTCGGTTAGCGCACCTACCACGTTCGCGATTCGTTCCATCTCTACGGGCACCATTGTCGCGGAACCTGTCAGCACTTCCGCCAATCCGGGGCAGAAATTCAGCAACGGTCCGCGTGGGTGCGAACTCACCACGCGCTTGGCCTCTTCGGTCTCGCGGCGGATGCCGCCGAATGAATCGGCCCAGACGTCGACGATCGAGCGCTGGTGCAGATTCGCGACCGCGCGTCTCCACTGTACGCACGGATACACGTTGCCGTATGGATCGATCGCGACCGCGGCGGAGCCTGCGCCGCAATGTTTTGATGATGGGGCTGCAGTGACGACGAGGTCGGGCATTGGTGGCAGGGTCGCCATGCGCGCGTCTTCGATGCGCATCAGATTGCGGATCCCTTCATCCGTCGGCGCGACGTTGAGCGGCGTGCGATCGCCGTTGTCATTCGGCGAGACTTGCAAATCGAAGCGCAGCGGGAGGCCGAGGGAATCGGTGAGGGCGTACATCTCGGCGGTTTCGGCTTCGTTCCAGATCGTGAGCGTGCTGTTGACCTTCACGCGCAACCCGAGCTCCTGCAACTCGCGCAGGTTTTCGATCAGCCGCATGAAACTGCCCGGCACGCGCGTCTGGCGGTCATGCGTCGCGGCCGTTGCGCCGTGCAGCGAGACCTCGATCACGAACGGATCGACTTCATCGCGCAGCCTGCGTGCGAGCTCGCCACGCAGTGCGTGGCCGTTTGATTTCACGCGCACGAGGAACCCGAGCTCGCGCGCGCGGGCGCCGATGCGGAAGAAGTCGGGATGCGCGAGCGGCTCGCCTCCGCTCAGCGCGACGTTCAGCACGTCCATCGACGCGAGATCGCGCAACAGCGTGTCGTACTGTTCGAACGCCAGCGGCTTTCCGCGGAGGCCGAGGTCGTTGTAGCAGAAGAAACAGTCGAGGTTGCAGCGGTAGGTGAGCTCGATCAGGACGGAGAACAACCGATTCTCGTCCCAGGTGCGGCCGACCAGATCGTCGAAACTCGTCATGACTGCACCGCCACGATGCCGGCGTCGGCGAGCTCGCTCGCGAACGCGATGAGGTCGCGCTCGATGACGTCCGCGGGCGCGTCGAACTCCGAGCCGATCACCTCCGCGCATTCCTGCAGCGTGCGCGCGCCGTCCGCCATCTCCAGGAATCGCGTCGCCACGTCGCTCACCACAAGCGCCTCGGCCGTCTTCTGATGGATGACGATGCCGTCATTCTCGAAACGGCGGAAGCGGACTCGCGGATCGAGCGCAATACGGCTTTGCAGGGTGATATTCATCGCGATCCGAATCCGGCGTCGAGTATAGGCCACACGTCTCCGTCTCTCCGGAACGCGATCACGCCGCGTCTCGTTCCGTGCGCGATCTCGGATGCGCGCTCCAGCAGCAGAGGCAGCCTGGCCGGGTCCTGATTCACATACGGCGCACAACGCACGAGCAGCGAGACCGTGTCCGCGAGCGACATCGCGCGCACGCTCTCGGCGTCGCTCTTTTCGAGCGCGAGGATCGCGCGCAGTCGGGTCTGTGTGCGGCTCGTCTCGCGTTCCTCGAGATCGCCGGTGAATGGCAGCGGTTCGAGCAGGAAGCCGCTCGGGAGCGCCGGCGTCCCGCGCCGGCGCTCCGCCGAAGCGTCGACGCGCATGATGGCGTTGAGGTCATCGCTCAGCACCGCCCGTCCTGCATCGAGCGCCAGCCGCGCAACGGTCGACTTCCCCGCCCCCGATCGTCCGGCGAAGAGATACCCATCGGCCGCGGCACTGTGCACGAGCAGTCCGCCGTTCGCGAGCAAGCGCGCGGCCAGCAGCGGACGCAGCACGTTCTCGACAACGCCGGAGAACTCGGCCGGCTCTTCGACGGACGTCCAGATGCCCGCGCGATCGAGCTCCGCGCGCGCCATCACGCGCATCCCGCTCAGGGCGAAGCCGCTCTCCGACCACTGCAGATCGACCCAGTACTCCCAACCGCGCGTATCGATCTCGACAAAGTCCGAGACGGGTGCGCGGAACACTTGCAGCGTCGCCGCGACGTTTGTCGCATGCGAAGGCTGCAGCCTCGCGCCGTAACGCTCAGCCAGGCCGCGCAGTTGCAGTGACGACAACCCTTCGATGCGAAACAACTCGCCGGCGAGCTCGACGTCGCAACGTTCCGAGCCCCACGTCTCGCCCGCCATGCGCGCGGGAAACAGCGCCGGCTCGCGGAGGAACTGGTGCGTCACCGCAGCAGCCTGCGCACGACGATCCGCGCAAAGTGCGACATCGCGCGCATCCGTTCGCGGAGCCGCACCTGCAACTGGACCGCGCCGACGATCGCATCCTGCCGAACGGGAGCATCGTGGATTTCGCAGCCGTCGCCCTTCGTGACGAACGCGGCCGGACGCCATCCGAGAATGCGGTGCGCGGCGAGATCGCCGGCACGGGTGCGGAAAACGAGCACGTCGCCCGGAAAGTAGAACCGCCGTGCGCGAACGCTGACCATCGCACCGTCATCGAGCGCCGGCGCCATGCAGCCGCCGCGGATGCGCAAAGGCATCGGCACACGCCGACTCGCGTCGCGAAGAGCCTCGAAGGCTGGGGAGTTCATTGTTGGACCGGCGCCGAGTATAACCGCCCGCGGCCGCGCCGCGATTTCCTTCTGGAGCGAGGGGCTCTCAGCCCGTCGACTGGATGCGTAATTTTTTCGACGGGCTGAGAGCCCCTCGCTCCGGATGCGTTTACAATCCGCGCCCTCCGGAGGTTTGAGCAATGGAATGGCTTTCTGATCCGCAAGCATGGATTGCGCTGCTGACGCTGACGGTCCTCGAGGTCGTCCTCGGTATCGACAACGTCATCTTCATCTCCATCCTCTCCGGCAAGCTGCCGGCGGAGGAGCAGAAGAAGGCGCGCAACATCGGCCTGGCCATGGCGATGATCATGCGCGTCCTGCTGCTGTTGTCGCTCGCGTGGATCGTCAAGCTCACCGCGCCGCTCTTCTCCGTCCTCGGGCAGGAGATCTCCGGCCGCGACCTGATCCTGATCCTCGGCGGCTTGTTCCTCCTCGCCAAGGCCACGCACGAGATTCACGACAAGCTGGAAGGGGAGGAAGGCGACGACATCAAACGCGTCGCGCCGTCTCTCACTTCGGTGATCGTGCAGATCTCTCTCCTCGACATCGTCTTCTCGCTCGACTCCGTGATCACCGCCGTCGGCATGGCCAAGGACCTCGGTGTCATGATCACGGCGGTCATCGTCGCCGTGCTGATCATGCTCGTCTCGGCAGGCTCGATCGGCGCGTTCGTCAATCGCCATCCGACCGTGAAGATGCTCGCGCTCAGCTTCCTCCTGCTGATCGGCATGTCGCTCATTGCAGAAGGCCTCGACTTCCACATCCCGAAGGGCTACGTCTACTTCGCGATGGCCTTCTCGGTGTTCGTGGAGGTGCTGAACATCGCGCTGCGCCGCAAGTCGAAGCCGGTGAAGCTGCACGACGGCTATCACACCGAAACGCAATGAAGATCTTACTGTTGCTGCTGACGCTGGCCGCCGCCGGATGCCGCACGGCGACGACGCCGCATCCCGGCGATGCGCTCTGGAACGCGCTGCAGCCGCTGTGCGGCAAAACATTTGAGGGACGGCTGGTCGAAGGGACGGAGCCGTCCGACGCGGAAATCGGCGCGCAGAAGCTGGTCATGCACGTCCGTGACTGCAGCGCGACCGAGATCCGCATCCCGTTCCATGTCGGAGAGAATGGCTCGCGCACGTGGGTGCTCATGCGCACCGGAAAGGGACTGCGCCTGAAACACGATCATCGACATGAGGACGGTACCGAAGATCGCATCACGCAGTACGGCGGCGATACACGAGCAACGACCTTGTCACGTTCGGTCGATTTCTACGCCGACGACTACACGGCCAGGCTGATTCCCACCGCGGCGACGAACATCTGGACCATCGCGATCGACGAAAACGGCCAGACGTTCACGTACGCCTTACGTCGCGAGGCCCAGGGCAGGCGCTTTCGCGTCGACTTCGATCTGACGAGCCCGCGTTGAAGCTTTGGTGTGCGGCGGCAGCCGCCGCTCTGAAAGCGGCAGCTCTCGCTGCCGCACTCCAAACTTTTTGGAGGCGATCCGTATGCACACTCATAATGCGCAGGGGAGTCGCCGTCCATGGCTGATCGTCCGAAACGTTCGCGCAAGAAGATCCTCATCTGGAGCGCGATTGCGCTGCTGATCGTCGTCGCGATCTCCGCCCAGGTCGTCAACGGGAAGAAAGAGAAGCCGATCCTCGTCACGATCGACAAGGCGTTCCGCACGAACATCACCGAGATCGTCACCGCCACCGGCAAGATCCAGCCGGAAGTCGAAGTGAAGATCGCGCCGGAAGTCTCGGGCGAGATCATCGAGCTGCCGGTCAAGGAAGGACAGCTCGTGCGCAAGGGCGATCTGCTCATGCGCATCAAGCCGGACAGCTATCGCGCGCAGGTCGAGTCGCAACAGGCGTCGCTCAACGCATCGCGGTCCGCGAGCGCGCGCAACCGCGCGGAGCTGCAGAAGGCCGACGCCGACTACAAGCGCATCCAGAAGCTTTACGAAGGCGGCCTCATTTCCGAAGCGGAGCGCAACAACGCCAAGACCGCGTACGACAGCGCGAAGGCGGCACTCGACACCGCGAACTTCGGCATCGAACAGGCCGAAGGCGCGCTGCGGCAGATCAATGACGCGTTGTCGAAGACCACTGTCTACGCGCCGACCAGCGGCACCATCAGCTCGCTCACCAGCCGTGCCGGCGAACGCGTGGTCGGCACCAGCCAGTTTGCGGGCACCGAGGTGATGCGCATCGCAAACCTGGACTCGATGGAAGCGCGCGTGAATGTGAACGAGAACGACGTCGTCGACGTGAAAGTCGGCGACGCGGCGCGCATCAGCGTCGACGCGTATCCCGATCGCGAGATCCGCGGCGTGGTGCGTGAGATCGCCAGCACGGCGCTCACGCGCAACGCCGGCACGCAGGAAGAAGTCACGAACTTCGAGGTGAAGATCAGCATCCCCGATCGCTCCGTCCGCCTGCGTCCCGGCATGAGCGCCACGGCCGACATCGAGACCGCCACCGTGCGCGGCGTCGTGGCCGTGCCGATCCAGAGCGTCACCGTGCGCATGCCCGGCAGCACGCTTTCGCCCGAGGAACAGGAGCGGCGGCGGGTGCAGGCGGCGACGCGCGACAAAGAGGACAACCGCGCCGACGTCACCAACGAGAGCGAAGAGAAACAGAAAGAACGTGCATTGCGCCGCAATCTGCAGCGCGTGGTTTTCGTGAAAACCGGCGAGACCGTGCGCATGCAGCCGGTGCAGACCGGCATCGCCGACAATACCTTCATCGAGATCCGCAGCGGCCTCAAACCCGGCGACGAGATCGTGTCAGGCTCGTACACGGCGATCTCGCGGAAGCTGAAGGACGGCGCGAAAGTCGCGATCGAGCAGGAAGAGCAGTAGATCTGGAGCGACGCAACCGGACGGGCTGAGAGCCCGTCGCTCCAGATGGCGAAGAGATACCCAGGAGAAAGCCATGCTCCTCGAGATCGCCGACAGCTTCCGCATCGCCATCTCGGTCATCCGCGCGCACAAGATGCGCTCGGCGCTCACCGCGCTCGGCGTCATCATCGGCATCATCGCCGTCACCCTGATGGGCTCCGCGATCGGCGGGATCGAGATTGGCTTCGAGCGCAGCCTCTCCGTCATCGGCGACGACATCCTCTACGTCGAGAAATGGCCGTGGCATCACGTCGATGACTGGTGGAACTATCGCAACCGCCGCACGATGAACGTGCGCTACGCGGACGAGCTCAATCGCATCATCCGCGACATCCCCAATTCTCAGCTCGTCACAGCCGTCCCCACCATCAACACCGTGCGCAACGTGAAGTACGGCGACAACGACGTGCGCGGCGTGTTCACGCAGGGCACGACCGAGCAGTTCCTGGTGACGTCGACATCGGCGTTCAAGGAAGGACGCTTCTTCAACGAGACCGAGTCGCGCGGCGGCCGCAACGTCGTCGTCCTCGGCTACGACGTCGCCGAAGCGCTCTTCCCGAACACCTCGCCGCTCGAGAAGACGGTGAACATCGGCGGCACCCCGTTCCGCGTCGTCGGCGTCTACGCGAAGCAGGGCACGTTCCTCGGCCTCTTCAGCTTCGACACGTACGCTGTGGTCCCGCTGCAGGCCTTCATGAAAGCGTTCAGCGCGCGGCTCGACACCTCGATCCGCGTGAAAGTCGCCGACAAGAACAAGATGGAGATCGCGAAGGACCAGCTCACCGGCGCGATGCGCACCGTGCGGGGCCTGCAGCCGGAACAGAAGAACGATTTCGAGATCAACGAACAGCAGGCGCTGCGCAGCACCATCGGTCCGATCAAAGCGGGCATCGCCGGCGCGGGCTTGTTCGTCACCGGCCTCGCGCTCTTCGTGGGCGCGATCGGCATCATGAACATCACCTACGTCAGCGTGAAGGAACGCACGCGTGAAATCGGCACGCGCAAGGCGGTTGGCGCGCGCCGCCGCACGATCCTGCTGCAGTTTCTCGTCGAGGCCATCTCCATCTGCCTCGTCGGCGGCGTGGCCGGGCTGGCGCTCTCCTGGCTGCTGTGCGTCGCGGTCGCGAACGCGTTCCCCTCGTTCCCGATGCAATTCTCGGTGAGCCTCGTCGTCACCGGCCTGATCGTGTCGACGCTCACCGGCATCCTCTCCGGATTCGCGCCCGCGTTCACCGCCTCGCGCCTCGATCCCGTGGAAGCGCTGCGCTATGAGTAGCGCCGAGATCGTCCGCATCGCGCTCGGCGCACTGCGCACCAACAAGCTGCGCTCCGTGCTCACCATCCTCGGCGTCACCATCGGCGTGTTCTCAGTGATCGGCGTGATGACGGCGCTGAGCGTCATTCAAACGTCGATCGAGTCCGGCCTCAGCTTCCTCGGCAGCAACATCTTCCAGTTCGCCAAGTACCCGACCATGACCACGAACGATCCGGAGACGGAGTTCGCGAACCGCCGGAACATCACGCTCGAGGAAGCGCGCGAGTTCGAACGCCTCATGGGCGGAACCGCGAACGCCATCTGCTTCAAGATCTTCGATGGCGGCAAGCCGGTCAGCTACGGCCGCACCAAGGTGCAGGGGCTGACGCTGGTCGGCACGAACGAGCATTTCCTGACCGCGAACAGTTACACGCTCGGCTACGGACGCAATCTGTCCGCGGAAGACGTGGCGCTGGCGCGCAACGTGACCGTAGTCGGGCCGAACGTGCAGAAGAAGCTCTTTCCGAACGAGACGCCGATCGGGAAAGTGATCAAGATGAACGAGAAGCCGTTCCAGATCATCGGCGTCTTCGCGGAGAAAGGGTCGTCGTTCGGACAGAGTCAGGACGATCTGGTGATCGTGCCGATCACGCGTTTCGTCGGCGATTTTGGCCGCACCAATCGCACCATCAACATCGCCATCCAGTCGACGTCGCAGGCGACGTACAACCAGACCCTCGACAAAGCGATCGGCGCGATGCGCGCCGCGCGCGGGCTGAAGCTCGGCGCAGACAACGACTTCGAGATTTATTCGAACGACACGCTCGTCTCCGCATTCGCGCAGATCGCCGGTCAGATTCGCGTCGGCGCGTTCGTGGTGAGCGCGATCGCCTTGCTCGCGGCCGGCATCGGCATCATGAACATCATGCTGGTGAGCGTGACGGAACGAACGCGCGAGATCGGGATCCGCAAGGCGATCGGCGCACGCAAGGACGACATCACGCGGCAGTTTCTGCTCGAGGCGGTAGTGCTGTCCGAGCTCGGCGGCCTGGCCGGCATCCTCCTCGGCGTCGTCGGCGGCAACGGCATCGCCCTGTGGCTGGAAATCGCGATGGTGTTTCCGTGGGGCTGGGCGCTGACGGGCCTGATCGTCTGCTCGCTGATCGGCATCGGCTTCGGCTGGTATCCCGCGTGGAAAGCGGCAGCTCTGGACCCGATCGAAGCCCTCCGCTACGAGTGATATGGCGTGCGGCAGCAAAGCTGCCGCTTTCGAACGCGGCGGCGACAGCCGTCGCCGCCGCACTCCATAGTCTTGAATTGAACATTGCCGGGCGCAATCCGCACGTGCGTTGCACGCGCGCTCGCAATGCTCCGCAAGTACGACCGGAGCGTCGCCGTCATCCTCACCGGCACGCTCATCATCGCGGCGATGAACGCGCTCGAGCCTCTGGTGCTGAAGTACATCGTCGACGGCCTGCAAATGCGCGGTTCCGCGTCGCGTTTGTTTCAGGGCGTGGCATGGCTGGCGGTGCTCGGCATCATGCGAGAGCTGCTGCTCGCCGCCACGACCTACCGTATGGCGCGCACGCGCCTCGAGCTGCATCGCGAATTGCTCGACGTCGTCGTCGGCCGGCTGCATCGCCTGCCGCTCAGCTTCTATCGCAAGGAAAGCGTTGGCGCGATCGTGGAGCGCGTCGAGCGCGGCACGCAAGGCATGATCGAATCGTTCAGCCGCCTCGCATTCGATGTCGTTCCGTCGGTCGTTTTTCTGCTGATCACGGTCATCGTGATGCTGCGACTGGAGTGGCGTCTCGCGCTGCTGATCATGCTGCTCGCGCCGCTGCCGCCGCTCATCGCGGTGAAAGCGGCGCCGCGGCAGACGGCGCGCGAGCGCGATCTGCTGCAGCGCTGGATGCGCATCCACTCCCGCCTCAACGAAGTCCTCGGCGGCATGCTCACCGTGAAGAGCTTCACCCGCGAGCACGATGAGAAGCAGCGATATCTCGCGCAGGTCAGCGATGTGAATCGCGTGATGATCGGCGGCGTCGGTTTCGATGCCGCGATCGGCGCGACGCAAAGCGCGGTCGTGTTGATCGCGCGCATCGCATCACTGCTGATCGGCGGCTGGCTCGCGCTGCGCGGCGATCTCACGGTCGGGACGCTGGTCGCGTTTCTCGGTTACGTGGCGGGCGTCTTCGCGCCGATGCAGGGACTGAGCGGCGTGTACAAGACCGTGAAGACGGGCAAGGTCGCGCTGGACAGCATCACCTCGCTCGTCAACGAGGAAGACACGCCGGCCGACGCGCCGGACGCGATCGAACTGCCGCCGGTGAAGGGAGACGTGACGTTCGACGATGTGCACTTCGCGTATGGCGATCGCGCCGTGCTGCGCGGCTTCGATCTCGATGTGCGCGCCGGCGAGATGATCGCGCTCGTCGGTCCGAGCGGCAGTGGCAAGTCGACGTTGATGTCGCTGCTGCAACGCTTTTACGACCCGGATCGCGGCTCGATCCGCATCGACGGCATCGACATCCGCAAGGTCACGCAGAAGTCGCTGCGCCAGCAGATCGGGATCGTGCCGCAGGAGGCGCTCCTGTTCGACGACACCATCGCGAACAACATTGCGTACGGGCGTCCCGGCGCGCCGCGCGAGGCGATCATCGCCGCGGCGAAAGCGGCGAAGGCGCACGAATTCATCGAGCGCCTGCCGCAGGGTTACGACACGAATGCGGGCGAGCGCGGCTCACGTCTTTCCGGCGGCGAGCGCCAACGCATCACCATCGCACGCGCGATCCTGCGGAACTCGCCGATCCTGATTCTGGACGAGGCCACGTCGGCGCTCGACGCGGCGACCGAGGCGGTGATTCAGGAGGCGCTGGAGGCGCTGGTGAAGGGGAGGACCACGTTCGTGATCACGCATCGACCCGCGACCATCGTGCACGCGGACCGCGTGTGCACATTTGGAGTGCGACAGCGTTAGCTGCCGCCGCACCCCAAAGCCGGGTACATTGAAGAAATGAACCGCAGATCCTTCGGTTTCTGGGGCGTCGATCTCTCACCTTCCGATTTCGCGAAAGCGCTTGCGGCCGCCGGCATCGAAGGCGAGCTCGAAAAAGAGTCGGGCGTGCGACAACTGTTGACGTGGCGTCCGCCGGATCTCGACAAGCTCCGCACGCACGACGACGCGCGAGAACAGCTCGCGAGGTGGAATGCCTATCTTTCGGGCTGGGGCGAGACACCGCGCATCGAGATCGATCCCGGCTTCGACACGCGCGCGCTCGTCGATGCCGCGTGGGTGCACGAAACGCTCTCGACGCGCGAGGTCGACGCGGCTTCCGTGTACATCCGCGCCGACGAGCCGGTCGCGAAGGTGGTGCTGGCCTGGCCGGTCCGCGTCGGCGTCCTATCCACCACTGAAGCGTCCGCACTGCTCGACGCGTTTCGCCAGTATCACTACGCGGACAAGCTGGTCACGTTCGTCACGCTCGATGAGTCGCATCGTGAATGCGATGTGTTCGTGTCGCCGAACGCGCTGCGCCGCACCGTCGCTGATCTTGCCGCGCTGCCGTTTCCCATCCGCTGCGATCTGGCCATCGTCCTCGGCGCCACCGACGCGTCTGCGCGGAACATGATGTCGCTCATCAGCGCGCTGCGCACGCTGTCGCGCAGTGCCGGCGTCGCGCTCGCTGCCACGCACGCATCGACACGGTTGCACTGGTTCTCCTCTTTCATCGACGAGATCGCGCACAACAATCCGCTCGATGTCGCGCTACGCGCCGCGATGCCTGCCGGCGACGTCGTGATGTTCGTCGCGTCGCGCGTGCTCGCGCAATGGACTCTTTCCAAGCGCGTCGAGCTTCTGCGCGAAACGATGGAAGCAGTCGCGCCGCGCGACACGCCGCTCGTCCTTCCTCCCGCCACCACGTACGCGTTGAATCTGCCCGAGTCCGTGACCTTTCGCGAAGTCACGGCGCGGATGAGTCGGCCCGAGACGATGCGATGGGATCGCGAAGCCGACATGGCCTCCGCGTCCGTCGAGCTCTCCGAGATCACCGCCGCGGCCATGACCGAATCGCCGCTGCCCGAGGCGCGATGGATTCAGGCGCAGGTGTATGGCGAGACGCAGGAGCTCGTGAAACACGAGTTCCGTCGCGCGGCAAAGCACGAGGTGCGAGTGCGCATCGCACCCGACGACACCGAGTGGATGCGCGGCGAAGGCGTCTTTCCCGACGATCAACTCCCGGACGACGATCGCGAACATCTCGTCACCGTGATCTTCTTCGATCCGCAGTTCATGCCCGAGCCGCAGATGGGCACCATCCTCCTGCCGCGGCGCGGCGCTAGCAGTACGGTCTCGTTCTTCTTCAAGCCCGATGCGGAAACAGTCGAGGCGCGCATCACCGTGCTCTATCAGAATCGCGTGCTGCAGACCGCGCTGGTCAAAGGCAGCGTCACGAACAACGAGCTGCCGAAGCCCGATCGAAACATCGTGGTGGTGACCGAGGCGGTGATCCGGCCGGGGATGCAGTCGCTCGGGAGCATGGAACGCGGCGACGCCGCGATCGTGCTGAACAAATCCGCGGCAGGCGAGGCGGGCGCGCTGAAGACCGGTGCCGGACGCGCGTCGTACGTTTCGATCGAAGACCTCAAGGACGAGATCGGATGGTTCGACGATGAGCTTTCGAAGATCGCCGACGACCCCGACAAGTACGCCGGTTTGTTCACGCCCGCCACGGTGAACATGCTGGTGAACTTCGCGCAGCACGGGCGTCTGCTCTACCTGCACTTCATGGACAGCCGCGACTTCGAGAAGATGCGCGACGCCGAACGCATCCAGGTCGTCTCCGCGAAACCGGAGGCGCGCTTTCCGATCGAGTTCGTCTACGACCGCGAGCTCGAGCCCGGCGTGAGCACGCTCTGCACGCGCGCGGTCGAGGCGCTCGCCACCGGCAAATGCGAGCACGACACGTTGCCCGGCGATTCGCCCGGGTCGGTAATCTGCCCGCTCGGATTCTGGGGATTGCGCAAGGTCATCGAGCGCCACGTTCATGATTCCAGCAATCCCATTCCCACCGGACAGGATTTCGGCCTGCAGGCCGAACCGGTGGAAGGCCGCAACAAGCTCGAAGTCTTGAAATGCGCGCTCCTCGGCGCCACGAAAAAAGTGGACGCGCACGAGCCGGGCGGGATCGCGCGCGTGCAGAACAGGCTCGCTGCAATCGTGCCGGCGACGCAGCCCGCCATCGAGAAATGGGACGTGTGGAAAAGCGCCATGTGCAACGCGCCGACGCTGCTGGTGCTGCTCGTGCACGTCGAGCAGGAAGCGAAGCTGCAGAAGATGGAGATCGGCGACAAGGAGTTCCTCGGCGCCGCATTCATCAGCGAAAAATTCATCCGCGAGCCGAAGTCGAATCCGCCGCCGCTCGTGCTGCTGATGGGCTGCGAGACCGGTGCGCCGCGCATGTCGTTCCAGGGATTCGTGAGCCAGTTCCGCCGCTTCGGCGCCGCGGCGGTGATCAGTTCCGGCTCGACGGTGCTCGGCCGGCATGTCGTTCCGGTGACCGAGGAGTTGCTCGCGCAGTTGCAATCGCTCAGTGCGGGTCAGAGCACGTCGATCGGGGAAGCGATGCGCGCGATTCGACGCTCGATGCTCGCGAACGGTTTGCCGATGGTGCTCGCGCTGACCGCGTATGGCGATGCCGACTGGCGTCTCGCGTAAACGCCCCCTCACCCAACCCGCTCCCCCCTCGGGGGAGCGGGTTGGGTGAGGGGTAATTCTCGGAGGAATGCATGTTCACGATCGAGATGCTTGCCGCATCGGAAGGCGACAGTCTGTGGATCGAATACGGTCCCGACGAGGATCACATCAAGCGAATCCTCATCGACGCCGGCCGCGTCGCCACGTATCGCATCATCCGCGAGCGCATCCTCGAGCTCGATGAAAACGATCGCCGTTTCGAGCTCTTCGTCATCACGCACGTCGACTCCGATCACATCGAGGGCGCGGTGCCGCTGCTGCAGGACAAGATCCCCGGTCTCGAGTGGGGCGAGGTGTGGTTCAACGGCTATCGTCACGCCGAGCAGTTCAAGCCGCCGGACCAGATGGGTGCGTTGCAGGGCGAGTTCGTTTCTGCGCTCATCGACGAAGCCGGCATTCCGTGGAACGCAGCATTCGATGAAGGTCCGATCGTCGCGTTGCCCGGCGAACAGTTTCCGTGGGCGGAGTTCGATGGCGGCATGAAACTGACCGTGCTCACGCCGACGCCGGATCGGATGCGCGTGCTCGCGGCGGAGTGGGAACGGGTGCTCGAAGACGAGGGGCTCGATGCCGAAGATCGGATGAAGACGCTGGAGAAACTGGCGACGGTGAAGAAACTGCAGCCCGACGCGCTAGGCAGCATCAACGTGGAGAAGCTCGCCGAACAGGACGCGCGTGAGGACAAGACGGTCGCGAACGGCAGCACGATCTCGCTGCTCGCGGAGTACGACGGCAAGACCGCGCTGCTCACGGGCGATGTGTGGGCGCCGGTGCTGAAGAAGGCGCTCGAGGATCTGAACAAGGAGCGCGGAACGTCGTCGCTTTCACTCGACGTGCTCAAAGTGCCGCACCACGGCAGCGTCGCGAACATGTCGAAAGAGCTCCTCGATCAGATCAGGTGCAAGCGCTATCTCTTCTCCAGCAACGGCTCGCGCTACGGCCATCCCGACAAGGCCGGCGTCGCGCGCGTCATCCACTGGGGCGGCTCGCGTCTGAAGCTCTACTTCAACTATCGCTCCGAACATAACGAGATGTGGGACAACGACTCGCTGCGCGACGAATACGATTATCGGACTTTTTATCCGGGTGACGGCGTGGAAGGATTGCGCGTCGTGGTGTAGCCGTGACGCCCCTCACAAGCGGTGTCACGAGTAGCCTTCTCCGCTCGGCGAGGGGAGAAGGTGGCCGAAGGCCGGATGAGGGGTGACCTCATCGTGGTGTAGCCTCGGCGCGTATGCACGACTTCATCGCGGAACTGCCCAAAGCGGAGTTGCACCTGCACATCGAGGGGACGCTCGAGCCCGAGCTCATGTTCGAGCTCGCGCGGCGTAACGGCATCGCGCTGCCGCACGCGTCGGTCGAGGCGCTGCGCGCGGCGTACGACTTTCGCGACCTGCAATCGTTTCTCGATCTCTACTATCAGGGCGCGGGCGTGTTGCAGACGCGCGACGACTTCTACGACATGACCGCCGCGTACTTTCAAAAGGCGGCGTCGCAGAACGTGCGGCATGCCGAGATCTTTTTCGATCCGCAAACGCATACGCAGCGTGGCATCGCGTTCGAGACCGTGATCGCCGGCATCCATGACGCGCAACGCGATGCCGAGGTTCGCCTCGGTGTCACGTCGAAGCTCATCCTCTGTTTCCTGCGTCATCTCAGCGAGGACGACGCGATGCAGACGCTCGCCGAGGCGTTGCCGCATCGCGACAAGTTCGTCGCGGTCGGTCTCGACTCCTCGGAGCGTGGACATCCGCCGAGCAAGTTCGCGCGCGTGTTCGCGAAAGCGCGTGACGCCGGGCTCTATGCGGTCGCGCACGCGGGCGAGGAAGGTCCGCCCGAATACGTGTGGGAAGCGCTCGATGTGTTGCAGGTGCGCCGCATCGATCACGGCGTGCGCTGTCTCGAAGATCCGCGCCTCGTCGATCGCCTGGTCGCCGAACAGATCCCGCTCACGGTCTGCCCGCTGTCGAACGTGCGTCTCCGCGTCTTCGACAAGATGACCGATCACCCTTTGCGAACGATGCTCGCGCGCGGACTGAAAGTGACGATCAACTCCGACGATCCGGCGTACTTTGGCGGCTATGTGAACGAGAACTACGTGGCCGTTGCCGACGCGCTCGATCTGACGCGCGAAGAGCTGGAGCAGCTCGCGCGCAACTCCTTCGACGCGCGCTTTCCGTCGTGACGACCCGGAGGCCCCGGGTCGGTCACTCGTCGCCGCGCCGTCGCCCGCCGCCGAACTCGCGGATCGACCGGTAGTGCGTGTCGAAGTACGTCGCCGCGGCGCGGATCGCGTTGAAGACCACCCACTCCTTGCGTTGCTCGATCCCCTCGAGCGGCCGCCGCATGTGCGCGGGCAGTTTGTAGCGGCAGCGGCGGCAGAGCGCCGTCCCTTCGGTTTTCTGCATGCTGCACCGAGGACAATTGCGCCGCTTCGCCAGACCCTTGATGTCTTTCCCGAGTAGCATCACACCCTCCCTCCCGTTTGGACCACGTAAAGACAAAAAGGCCGGGAGGGTTCCCGGCCTTTCACTGCACAAATCGCTGTGCAGGGCAGTGTAGCACCGTTCCTACTTCACTCCCACCCGAAGATCCGTAATGTGCAACCGTTTCACGGCAGTCGTGTTCACAACGATCGTGGGGTCCGTCAACGCAATCGTCGACAGTCCGAGCGCGGTTCTGGCCACGCTCATGCCGGTTCTCAACTCGTCGATGTGAACCTTCTTCACCGTCGTCGCCGTGTTCAGCGATGGATCGGTGAATGCCGTCGCCGTCAATCCGGCGCAGGCGCGAAGTGAGTTGATGGCGGTCCTCAGCTCCGTGATGTGCACGACCTTGATTTGCGTCAACGCCGCGAGCGGATCGTCCGTGAAGACGATGGTCGTGGCCGCGTCCGGACTGCTGAATGGCGATGCATTGGCGGACGCATCGACCGCGCGCACCTTGTACGCATACACGCTGTTCGCGGCCGCGGTGGTGTCGAGATAAGTCGTATCGAACGTCGACGCGAGGAAGATGTAGCCACCCGACGTCGGTGAAGCGCGAAGGATGTCGTAATGGTCCGCTCCCGACGAAGGACTCCAGGCCAGAAACACGTTCGCGCCGGACCGGTTTGCCGTGAACGAAGTCGGGATCGAGGGACCGACGGTCACGTTCACCGAACCAGTGATCGACCCGGTCGCGATGTCGGTGGCGGTGACGCTCTGCACGCCGCCCGCGTGCAACGTGACGCCGAGGGGGAACGTGTGCACACCCTGGTCTCCAGTCACAAACGTGTAGTTCGAAGGAAGCGCCGCGGTACCGTCGGAACTGGTGAAGTGAATCGTTCCTCCATAGCCGGTTGCGACGTTGCCGAAGGCATCCTTTGCCGTCACCGTGACGTCGGCGGCGTTGCCCGAGCCGACGGGCGAGGTCATCGCGAGCGTCAGCGAAGAAGCCTCCGCCGGAGTGATGAAGAAGGCGATCATCCCGGTCATGCCGCTCACCGTGTCGGTCACTGTGAGCGTTCGCAGGCCGGCGCGCTTGAACGTCACATTGAAGTTGCGTGCGCCATGGTCGCCGGTTACGAACGCGGTGTCGGCCGGCAGCACAGCGATGTCGTCGCTCGAGGTGAAGTGCACTGTCCCCGTGTATCCATCGCCGACATTGCCCCACGGATCGGTGGCCCGCACGGTAATCGCCTTCGACTGTCCGGCAATGATGGGACCGGGATATCCGACGATCGTGAAGTGCGTCGCGGGATCGTTGCCGTTGAGCGTCACGGTACTGATGCTCGAGCCGGTGACGCTCGTGGCCTTGCAGCGGAAGACATACATGTCCGCGACGTCGGGCGTGAACGTCGGATTGCGAATCGTCGCCGAGGACAGCGCCGCGGTGGAGCCGGCCGGCCGGCGGATGACGGTCCATTCCCAAGCAGTCGCGGTCTGCGGCGATGTATCGAGCTGACGGACGTTGCCAACCAGTCCGGCGACGGAATCGATGACGGCGCGATCGCCGATCTCCGGACCGCCATAGCGGATCGTATTTCCCTCGGCGATCACGATCCCGCCGGACGCTGTGGCGATGTGCGCGGCGCCATTGAAGCGCGCGAACGTGCCGGTGCCATCCGAGGTCCCGCTCACGCCTGCTTTTCCGCCCGCCGTTCCGACGGCGGCTGTGCCGAGGTCGATGGTGCGGATGAGATGGGCGATGGGGTCGGCGATGAAGCCGGCTTCGATGTCCGTCGGTCCGGGATATCCGAATCGTGCCGCCGCTGCGATGCCATCCTGCGCTCCATCGCAACACGCGAAGGGACTGCCTGCGATCGTTGTCACGTCGCCGTCGGGCTCGATCCGGCGGATCGTGCCGCTGACGGATTCGGCGACGTAGACGTTCTCGCTCGCATCGACCGAGATTCCGGTCATGACTCCGAAGCTCGCGGCGGTGCCATTCGCATCGGTGGTTCCGAACGTTCCGGAGCCTGCAAGCGTCGACACGGCGCCGGTGCTGAGATTGATTTTGCGAACGAGGAAGTTTCCGGTGTCGGCGACGTACAGCGTGGTGTTTGCGTTGTTGATTGCGATCGCGCGCGGCGAGTTGAAGCTGGCGGTAGTGAGACGGTCGCCGTTCGCATTCCCGGAAAAGGGAGTCTGTCCGGCATACAGCGTCACGACGCCCGCATAGCTGACATGGCGGATGCCGTGGTTGAGGCGGTCGGCGACGAAGACCGACAGGTCGCTGAAGCGCAGCGCCAATCCCATCGGACTGCTGAATCTCGCGGCGGCGCCCGTACCGTTCACGAACCCGTTCGTCCCTCCGGCCACCAGCTCCACGTTGCCGTTGAGGAAAACGCGACGGATCGCGTGGTTGTTGGTATCAGAGACGTACGTGAACCCGGTGATGGGGGCGGGATAGGACGCCATCCCGGTCGGGCTGTTGAATCGCGCGGCGCTGCCCGTCGCGTTGGTCGTTCCGCTGGCGTTCGCGAGTCCCGCGAATGTCGAAACGCTTCCGGCCAGGTCGATCTTGCGCACCGTGTGATTTCGCGTATCGGCGACGAAGAGCGTCGTGGTGCCGAACGCGGCGACACCTGAAGGGAAATTGAACCGCGATCCGAGCAGAGCGCCGTCGTCGGGGCCGGGGTAGAAGGTGAAGCCGGCCGCGGTGCCAACGGTTCCGCCGCTCGTGATCGAGCGAATGGTGTGATCGGTGGTATCGCTCACATAAAAGGTTCCGAGGGGATCGACGGTGATGCCGGTGGGTGAGAAAAAGCGTCCGGGATTGCCATCGATGTGACCGGCGGTGCTCATCGTGCCCGCGAACGTCGTCACGACCGCGCCCGGAAGTGTGATGCGCCGGACCACGCTGTTGCCTGTGTCGGCGACATAGAGCGCGTTCGACGCGGCGTCGTAGACGACTCCGGTCGGCGAAGTGAACGACGCGGCGGTGCCGACGTCATTGGCGTTGCCCGGAGAGCCCGTTCCGGCGAGCGTCGACACCACTCCACCGGAAGTGATCATGCGGATGGCGTGATTGCCCGTATCCGCGACGTACAGATTGCCGGAGCCGTCGATCGTGATGCCGCGCGGGTTGCGGAACCTTGCCGAGGTGCCGCTCGCGTTGAAGAATCCGAAGATCCCCGGATAGCCGACGAAATCAGTCGTGAAGCCGTTCGGTCCGATTTTTCGGATGGCGTGATTGAAGGTATCGGCCACGTAGATCGCGCCGGAGCTCGAGACCACCAGTCCGGACGGTCCATTGAAACGCGCGTGCGCACCGCGGCCTGTGGCGGTGCCGGACGTTTCGGCGAGTCCTGCCAGTGTCGTTACTTCTCCCGACGTCGAGATCATGCGGATCGTGTGATTGCCATCGGCGACGTAGACGTTTCCTGCCGCGTCGACCGCGACGGCGCTGTTGAATCTGAATCGGGCCGCGCTCGCGATGCCGTCCTCGAATCCCGGACCACCGAACGAACCGGCGAGGTGGGTGAACGTGAGCGAAAAAGCGCCGAGCGCGCATCCGACGACGAGCAGGAGCAACGGACCGCGAGCCAGACGACGATTCCGCATCGATTCTCCGTTCAGGATTCCACCGGTCCTCGAGTACCTCGGAGTACCTCGGTACCTCGGAGTTCCTCGGAGGAGTTAAATCCCCTCCGAGGTACTCCGAGGTACTCCGAGGAACTCCGAGGTACTGATTCGAGTGAGCGGGTGCCCGATTCTATACTTCCGACATGGATCTCGCGTTGGCCGCGATGGCTGGCATCGCGGTGCTCTGGGTGCCTGGGGCGATCGCGACGCGGGTCCTGAGCCTGCGCGGCAGTGACGGTGTGATCCGATTCGCGCGCGAGATCGCGCTCGGGCTGTCGTTCTGGCCGATCCTTTTCCTCTTCACCACGCTCGTCGGCTGGTCATGGAGCGGTACCAGCGCGCGAATCTTGTTCACGGTTCTCGTCATCGCTCTGATTGCGATCGTCGCGAGGCGGCGCGCTGAACTGCGCGCGCCCGATGCCGTGGAGCGCGTGGCCATCGCGCTGATGGCGATCGTCACCTTCACGCGAGTGAAGCAGATCGAGAACGTCATCTTGCCGCTCTGGGTGGACTCGGTGCATCACACGATGATTGTGCGTCTGCTCGTGGACCACGGCCGCCTTCCGGACAGCTACGCGCCGTTCATTCCGGAGAGCACGTTCTATTACCACTGGGGATTCCACGCCGTGGCCGCATTCGTTGCGTGGATCTCCCGCCTCGTGTCGTCGAGCGAGATGCCGCGAGTGGTCCTCGCGTTCGGACAGCTCCTGAATGTCTTGACGTTCCCTGCGCTGTATTGCGGTGCGGCCGTGCTCTTGCGCAATCGCCGCGCGGCTCTGCTCGCGGGTATGCTCGCGACGCTGGTCTCGATCTTCCCCGCGTACTACGTTTCCTGGGGACGTTACACGCAACTGGCGGGGCTGCTGATCCTGCCGCCGCTGGCGGCGAGTTTCTGGAGTCTGGGGCGCCATCCGCGGATGCGACGAGCGATGGAGTTGACGATGCTCGCCGCCGGCCTCTTGCTCGTGCACGCGCGCGTCACGGTCGTCTTCGCCGTGCTCGCCGCGATCCTCGCAGCGATGCTCATCGCGGAGCGCAAGTGGAGGGGAGTGACGTGGTGCGGCGCCGCCGGCGCGACCGCGTTGCTGATCGCATCGCCGTGGATGGTGACGCTTCTGCGTGCGCCGCAGGTGCGGATGATCGTCGCTCCCGCCGCGGAAGAAAGACCGCGATGGGAGACGTCGAACGCGACTCCGGACGATCTGGTGTGGGTGCCGCACAACACGTTCCTCTTCGGTCTCGCCAGCGGAGGCCTGCTCGGCGTCGCTCCGTTTCGCCTCGGTCTCGCGGCGCGTCTGGCGGCGATCGGATGGTGGGTGTTGCTCGTGGTGTTACTGCAACGAAGAGCGATGCGAAAACGCCGCGCGGTCGATCGACGCGACCGATGGCGGATCGGCATCATCGTTCTGTGGGTGCTGATGACGGCACTGCTTGTCAATCTCGATCGCTTCGGGTTGCCGCGCATGCGCGTGGTCACGAATAGCGCGGCGGTGATCATGCTGTTCGTGCCGCTGTCGATCGCCGGCGCGCATCTGCTGCGCTGGGTCGCGGACGAGATCGTGCCGATGTCGCGCCGGCGCGCGATTACGCTTGCGGCTGCGCTGCTGATCGGAGTCGTCGGTGCTTCGAGGCTCCTGCACATCGTCAACCCCGCGACCGTGCTCGCGACGGACGCGGATCTTCGCGCGCTGGAGTGGATACGCGCCGCGACGCCCGCCGGCGCACGATTCGCGGTCGGCGTGCAGCCATGGATCGGCGGGTCGTACATCGGCATCGACGGCGGCTACTGGATTCCACTCATCGCCGGACGCGAATCGATCCTCCCTCCCGGTTTGTATCCCTGGGTCATGCCGCACGATCGCGTCGCGTCGATCACCGACTTCCTGGCGGCGTGGTACCAATCCGCACAGACCGCCGACGCCGCGGTGTTCGATACCCTGCGGACGCGCGGCGTCACACACCTCTACTTCGGGGAGCGCAATACCACTCCGCTGCGCACCATCGCCGCGGGCTCGCCGCGCCTGGCCCGCATCTACAGCGCGGATGGTGTGGAGATCTTCATGTTGCGAGGGGCATACTTGTCGCCGTGACCGAACGTTACTGCTCGAATTGCCGCGCCGAGCTCCCGCCGAAGGTCGACGCTTGTCCGGATTGTGGTGTGTTCGCGGGCGATATTTTCGATGAGCGCTCGCTGCGGCCGCGCACGCGCCGCAGTTTCTTCGTCGCGCTCATCGTCGCAATCGCCGCCGTTGCCGCGGTGGGCGCCTACCTGTCGATCCCGAAACCCGAACCGCCGACCGCGCCGAAGCCGGCACCGCCCGGAACGCGCGTCGTCGGCGACCGCCCGGGCGGCGCGCGCCGCGCAACCGGTGCGGAGATCACGGAAGCCGAAGCGACCCGCCTCCTCCGCAGCCACCTTGCATCGACGACGGCGATTACCAACACGTGCCTCGTAGTGATGAGCCACGGCGCGCGAAAGGGCGCGTATTTCTTCACCGCCTACAACCGCTGCGACAACGTCCGCCTCGGCCGCTGGCGCATCGATGGGAAGACGGGCGATGTGGCGCTGGCGAAAAGTTCGGCGTAGAGTCCGCCGATGCTTCGTACCGCCACGCTTTGTTTTCTGCTGCTGATCCCCGTCCATTCATCTGCGCGCGCCAAAGACCTCACGGTCAATCTCAAGTTCGTTCCGCAGGAAGGTGTGCATTCGGAGTCGCCCGACATCGCACCCTCGATGCTCGAGCGCGCGTTCGAGTTGCGCGTCGAGGACAGCCGCGCTGCGAGTGACGCGATGCGGATCGGCAAAGGCACCGACGACGATGACGAGGTCTTCTCCATCGCCTCCGGCAGCGACGTCGTGAGCTACGTCAAAGACACGCTCGCCGCGCTTTCGGGCGACTGGGGACTGAAGATCGCGGCGCCAACCGATCGCGTGCTGACCGTGAAGGTCGCCCGCTTCTTCGTCGACGAGAGCAACAAGGCCGTCGGTTCGATGTACGCGTCGGAAGTGAAGCTCGCGTGGACGCTCGCGGACGCGAAAGGACGCCAGCTCGCGGAAGGGACCGGCTCCGGCTCCGCGCACCGCTACGGACGCGCGCGCAGCGCCGACAACTGCAGCGAAGTCCTGAGCGACGCACTGAAAGAGGCATACGCCGCCGTCCTCTCCTCGCACAGCCTGCAGACAGCATGGATCTCCGGTGAGGCCGCCGCCGGCGCGGCGCCGGCACCCCAGGAGAAAGGAAGCGTGGAAGAGCGCCTGCGCAAGCTCGATGACCTGCTGAAGAAGGGCCTCATCACGAAGGACGAGTACGCGAAGAAACGCGCGGAGATCCTGAAGGACGTGTAGTGAAACCATCTCGAGCGACGGGCTCTCAGCCCGTCGAATCGTGATCACTGACGGGCTGAGAGCCCGTCGCTCCAGAGCGTGGCCCGCGTCACATTGAAATCCACCGCCGGTGCTACTCTCACCGCTCCAATACAAGAAACGAAGGAGCGGTGTATGCGACGCCTCTTGCCCGTCGTCCTTTTCCTTTCTCTTCCTCTCTTTGCTGAAGATGCCGGAACGAAGTTCGCCGTGGCCATCGAAGATGGCGATCTCGCCGCCATCACGGCGCTGATCGAGGACGACGGCGCCGCCGTCGACACGTCCATCGACTATGGCGAGCATTCCATCACGCCGCTGCTGAAGGCATCGTGGGATGGCGATCTACCGATCGTGCAGTATCTGATCGGCAAAGGCGCAAACGTCAACGCCCGCGCCAGCGATACGAAGGAAACCGCGCTGATGAACGCCGTGACGCGCGGCCACCTCGAGGTCGTCAAAGCGTTACTCGGAGCCAAAGCCGACGTCACGCTCCGCAACAGCTTCGACTTCAACGCCTTCACCACCGCAGTCGCGGCGGGCAATCAGGAAATCGCCGGAATGCTCCTCGACGCCGGGGCGAAAATCGGCGACGGCACGAGCGGTCTCACCCCGCTCGCGTTCGCGGTGAGCAGCGGCAACGTCGACATGATCCGCTTCCTCGTGTCCCGCGGCGCCGACGTCAACCAGGGCGCGAAGAAAGGCGAACAGACGGCGCTCATCAACGCGATTTACGGCGCCCAGATCGAGGCGGTGAAGACGCTCATCGAGCTGAAGGCCGACGTCAACGCGAAGTTGAAGGACGGCACGACGCCGCTGAAACTCGCGAAAAAAGGCGATCAAACGGAGATCGTGGCGCTGCTCGAAGCGGCGGGAGCGAAGCAGTGAAGCGCGCGCTGGTGGTTGCGGTTCTCGCTCTCTCGCTACACGCCGCGGATACAGGAAAAGCCGCGGGCAAGTTCGTCGTCGACAAGTCGACCACGCGAGCGCTCACACACGCATACGCGGTCGACCGGAACGGACTGCTGAAAGTCGTGCTCGCGAGCGCAGCCGTCGAAGAAGCAGAGCTCTTCGATGACGAAGCATTGCAGGCCGCCGTCGGCGCGCGCGACCTGAGCGCGCTGGTCATCGAGCTCGACGCCGATCGGAAGGAAGCGGCGACGTTCTTCTGCGATCCGAAACTGCCCGCCGGTCTGGAAGTGCGAACGGTCACGAAGTTCCAGCCGAAGAAGTCCGGCGAGGGTGCGCTCGCGGGCCGGATGACGATGAAGGATCCCGACTTCTCGTTCTCATTCGACTCGACGTTCGACGCGCCGATCATCGTGCAGACGATGACCGACAAGGCGCCGCCGGCTGAGGAGATTGCGGAGACTCCGGAGGCGCTGCGGAATGCGGTGGAGAGGGGCAACGTCGATGTCGTGAAGCACCTCCTCGAGCGCGGCGTCGACAAGAACACCCAGGATGCGTACGGCCAGTCGCTGGTCATGAATGCCGTGTCCAATCATCGCAACGACATCGTGAAGTTGCTCATCGACGCGGGTGCCGACATCAACGCGCCGAATCAATATCGCATCGCGCCGCTCGCGGTCGCGGCCGAGCAGGGGCATCTCGATCTGGTGAACATGCTCGTCGCGGCTGGCGCGAAAGTGAACGCGCGCGACACAGCGGGCAGCACCGCGCTTTCCGTGGCGATCCTCCGCGGGTACACGGAAATCGTCGCGGCGCTGATCGAAGCCGGTACCGACCTGCAACGCGACAAGGAAGATCTCCTGGCGCTGGCCGCCGACAAACCCGAGATCAAGGCGATGCTCGAAGCAGCAATGGCAAAGACGAAGTAAAGGAGAGACCGATGTTTTCGACGATCCAGAGGAGCTACACCATCTTCCGCCAGTCCCTCGGCCTCCTGCGGCAGGACAAGGAAATCCTGGTCTTTCCGCTGCTCTCCGGCATCTTCACCATCATCGCCATGGCGGGATTGATCTTCGCCGGTGCGATCACCGGATTCTTCCAGCGTCTCGTCGAAACCGGCGACCGCTCGCTCGAAGGCAACCTGCTCGGCTACGCCGCACTGTTCGTCTGGTACTTCGTGAGCTGGTTCATCGTGCTCTTCTTCAACGTCGGCGTCGTGGCGTGCGCACGCATCCGGCTCGACGGCGGCGATCCGACCGTCGCCGACGGTTTCCGCGCCGCGCGCGAGAACCTGAAGGCGATCTTCATCTGGGCGCTGATCTCCGCAACGGTCGGGCTGATCCTGCGAATGATCGCGGAACGCTCGAAGCTGATCGGCCAGCTCATCGCCAAGCTCCTCGGCGCGGCGTGGGCGGTCGCGACGTACTTCGTCGTGCCGGTGATGATCTTCGAGAAATCCGGCGCGCGCGCATCGATGAAGTCTTCGACGGAGCTCATCGGCCGCACGTGGGGCGAGTCGCTCGTCGCCGCCGCCGGCGTCGGCATCACCGTCATGCTCCTCGGCATCGGCGGCCTCGCGTTTCCCATCATCGGATTTCTGATCAGCCCAGCCGCGGCGCTGATCGGCCTCGGCGTGATGGTGCTGTATTGGATCCTGCTGGCGATCATCTCGTCGGCGCTGACCGGCATCTATCGCACGGGGTTGTATCTGTACGCGAAGGAAGGGCGGCCCCTGAACGGATTCGGCGAAGAGCTCGCCCGAACGGCATTCGCGGGGAAGGGCGCGGTGCCGCAGTTGTCGATCACCCGCCGCACTCCATAGTCAGATCCCATCATCCGGGCGCGGACGCCGCAGTGCCAGTTCCGCGGTCTTGCGCTGTTCCTTGATGATGCCCACCTGCTCCATCACGAGGCAATGTAGGCCCGGGCCTCGCCGCGCGTGCGGATGTTCGCGACCTTCGTTCGGATGGCGTCAATCTCCATGGGAGGCCGTTCGTACATCTCGATCTCAGTCTTCATCATGATCAGCAGCGTGCCGCAGAGATTGTCGTATTCGGGGATCGGCTCGGCGTCGATGAGCGCCCGCTCTTCGATAGTCAGGCGTGGTTGTGCCGCCAGCAGCACCGGCGACGGCGGCGCCAGCGACGTCGGGCAGTCCTGCCTCGCCTTCTTCAGCGAAAGCAGACGCAGGAGGTCGTTCGCCTTCGCATCGCGTTGCGTCAATGGTTTGAGACCGAACAGCTTCTGCTGCGCAAACTCGAGCAGATCGTCAATCCGCGGAGCGATGCCATACCGTTGCGCCGACGCGATGACAGCGTCCCAGCCGATGTCATCGCCAAGCACGATGGCGTCGACATCGCGGGTAACGCGAGGTCGCCCCAGAAGCGAAGCGGCGACCCCGCCGATCACGACGCCGGGAAGCTCTTCCTCAGTCATCCAGCGCATCACGTCGGCCAATGCGCCGGCGAGCGTGTCATTCATCGGATCCCTGACCGTCGCCGTAACTCCATCCACACTTCGCGAAGGCGCTCGTCTTCCTCGTCGAGCGAGGACCAGTCGAACAGCGACGCGGATCGCGCGAGCGCGTCGAGCTGGCGAAGCTTCACGTCGTACGGAACGAGCCGGAGCTCGCCCAGCTCCGCCTGCGCAACTTCCTTCCAGCGCGCGGCCCAGGCGCGAACGTCATCGCTCTCCCTGCAGGCGATTGTAGAGCGCCGCTCGCCCGTCAGGCCCTCCTGATACCAACCTCAGCGCTCGTGGCCTCCGAGTTGCATTCCGCCTCGCCTAGACTTTTCCCGTGGCCCGTCCGGCGCGGGCGGTCGGTCGCGAAACCGCTTCATCACAATCCACTTAGCGCGTTACTCCTCTCGGAGGGAGACCGGGCGTATGACGACCATTGGTATGGAGAAGGCCACCGAACTGGGGCCGAAGGACTTCGAGAGGCTCCTCTTGCGAGCCCTCACTTCCATGAAGAAGGGCGATTTTTCCGTGCGCATGCCGGTCGAGTTCACCGGCGTGCAGGGAAAGATCGCCGACACGCTGAATGACATCCTCGACTTGCAGGAACGGACCGCGTCCGAGATCGAGCGCATCTCGAACGTCGTCGGCAAGGAAGGCAAGCTCAATCAGCGGGCGCAGGTTCCGGCCACCGGCGGGCAGTGGGGGATCATGGCGGACTCCGTCAACAACCTCATCACCGACCTGGTGCAGCCGACCAACGAGATCGCCCGCGTCATCGGCGCGGTTGCCAAAGGTGATCTCACCCGCACGATGGCCATCGAGTTCGACGGCCGCCCGCTCAAGGGCGAGTTCCTTCGCACCGCGAAGACCGTGAACACCATGGTCGCGCAGCTCGCGTCGTTCGCTTCCGAAGTCACGCGCGTCGCGCGCGAAGTCGGTACCGAGGGCAAGCTGGGCGGCCAGGCCGACGTCAAAGGTGTGGCCGGCACCTGGAAGGACCTCACCGAGTCCGTCAACATGATGGCCTCCAACCTCACCGGCCAAGTGCGCAACATCGCCGAAGTCACGACCGCGGTCGCGAATGGCGACCTCTCCAAGAAGATCACCGTCGAAGTGCGCGGCGAGATCCTCGAGCTGAAGAACACCATCAACGTCATGGTCGATCAGCTCCGCTCGTTCGCATCGGAAGTCACCCGCGTGGCCCGCGAAGTCGGTTCAGAAGGAAAGCTCGGCGGTCAGGCAGATGTGCAGGGTGTCAGCGGTACGTGGCGCGATCTCACCGACTCCGTCAACTACATGGCCGCGAACCTCACCAATCAGGTTCGCAACATCGCTCAGGTCACCACCGCCGTGGCGAACGGCGATCTCTCCAAACAGATCACCGTCGAAGCACGCGGCGAGATCGCGGAGCTGAAGGACACCATCAACACGATGGTCGATCAGCTCCGCTCGTTCGCTTCCGAGGTTACGCGCGTGTCGCGGGAAGTCGGCACGGAAGGAAAACTGGGCGGTCAGGCCGAGGTCAAAGGCGTCTCCGGTACGTGGAAAGACTTGACGGATTCCGTCAACTACATGGCCGGGAATCTGACCTCGCAGGTGCGCAACATCGCCGAGGTCACCACCGCGGTCGCGAACGGCGACCTGTCGAAGAAGATCACCGCGGAAGCGCTCGGGGAAGTGCTCGAGCTGAAGAACACGATCAACACGATGGTCGATCAGCTCCGCGCGTTCGCCTCGGAAGTCACGCGCGTCGCCCGCGAGGTCGGCACCGAAGGCCGCCTCGGCGGTCAGGCCGAAGTGCCCGGAGTCGCCGGTACGTGGAAGGACCTCACCGACTCGGTGAACGTCCTCGCGGGAAATCTGACAGCGCAGGTGCGCAACATCGCCGAGGTCACGACCGCGGTGGCGAACGGCGATCTGTCGAAGAAGATCACCGTCGAAGTCCGCGGCGAGATCCTCGAGCTGAAGAACACCATCAACGTCATGGTCGACCAGCTCAACTCGTTCGCGGCTGAGGTCACGCGCGTCGCGCGCGAGGTCGGTACGGAAGGGAAGCTCGGCGGCCAGGCCGAAGTGCGCGGCGTCGCCGGTACGTGGAAGGACCTCACGGACTCGGTCAACTCGATGGCCGGAAACCTCACCGCGCAGGTGCGCAACATCGCCGAGGTGACGACGGCCGTGGCCATGGGCGACCTGTCGAAGAAGATCACCGTCGAAGTGCGCGGCGAGATCCTCGAGCTGAAGGACACCATCAACGTCATGGTCGACCAGCTCTCCGCGTTTGCGGCCGAGGTCACGCGCGTGGCGCGCGAGGTCGGCACCGAAGGACAGCTCGGCGGTCAGGCCGAAGTAGTCGGCGTCGCCGGCACGTGGAAGGACCTCACGGATTCGGTCAACTCGATGGCCGGCAACCTCACGGCGCAGGTGCGCAACATCGCCGAGGTGACGACGGCCGTGGCCATGGGCGACCTGTCGAAGAAGATCACGGTCGAGGTCAAGGGCGAGATCCTCGAGCTGAAGAACACCATCAACGTCATGGTCGATCAGCTCTCGGCTTTCGCATCGGAAGTCACGCGCGTCGCGCGAGAAGTCGGTACCGAAGGGAAACTGGGCGTGCAAGCCGAAGTGAAGGGCGTGGCCGGCACGTGGAAAGACCTTACGGACTCGGTCAACGCGATGGCAGGCAACCTCACCGCGCAGGTGCGCAACATCGCCGAAGTGACGACCGCGGTCGCGCTCGGAGATCTGTCGAAGAAGATCACCGTCGATGTCCGCGGCGAGATCCTCGAGCTGAAGAACACGATCAACACGATGGTCGACCAGCTCTCCGGATTCGCGTCGGAAGTCACGCGCGTTGCGCGTGAAGTCGGCACGGAAGGCATGCTTGGCGGTCAGGCGGAAGTGAAAGGCGTGGCCGGTACGTGGAAAGACCTCACGGACTCGGTGAACTCGATGGCCTCGAACCTCACCGGGCAGGTGCGCAACATCGCCGAGGTCACGACCGCGGTCGCGAATGGCGACCTGTCGAAGAAGATTACCGTCGAAGTACGCGGCGAGATCCTCGAGCTGAAGGACACCATCAACGTCATGGTGGACCAGCTCCGCTCGTTCGCGGCCGAGGTCACGCGCGTGGCGCGCGAGGTCGGCACGGAAGGGAAACTGGGCGGCCAGGCCGACGTGCAGGGCGTCTCCGGCACGTGGAAAGACTTGACCGATTCGGTCAACTACATGGCCGCGAATCTGACCGCGCAGGTGCGCAACATTGCCGACGTCACCACCGCCGTCGCGAACGGCGACCTGTCCAAGAAGATCACCGTCGACGTCAAGGGCGAAGTCCTCGAGCTGAAGAACACCATCAACTCGATGGTCGATCAGCTCAACTCGTTCGCATCGGAAGTCACGCGCGTGGCGCGTGAGGTCGGCGTCGAAGGAAAGCTGGGCGGCCAGGCGCAGGTCAAAGGTGTGGCCGGCACGTGGAAGGACCTCACCGACAACGTCAACATGATGGCGTCGAATCTGACGGCGCAGGTCCGCAACATCGCCCAGGTCACCACCGCCGTCGCGAACGGCGATCTCTCGAAGAAGATCACCGTCGACGTCCGCGGCGAGATCCTGGAGCTGAAAGACACCATCAACACGATGGTCGATCAGCTCAACTCGTTCGCGGCCGAGGTCACCCGCGTCGCGCGCGAGGTCGGCACGGAGGGCATGCTCGGCGGTCAGGCCGAAGTGAAGGGCGTCTCCGGTACGTGGAAAGACTTGACGGACTCCGTGAACTCGATGGCGTCCAATCTCACGGCGCAGGTGCGCAACATCGCGGAGGTGACCACGGCAGTCGCACTCGGTGACCTGTCGCGCAAGATCACCGTCGACGTGCGCGGCGAGATCCTCGAGCTGAAGAACACCATCAACACGATGGTCGATCAGCTCAACTCCTTCGCGTCGGAAGTCACGCGCGTCGCCCACGAAGTCGGCACGGAAGGACGCCTCGGCGGCCAGGCTCAGGTCAAGGGCGTCTCCGGCACGTGGAAAGACTTGACGGACAACGTCAACATGATGGCGTCCAACCTCACCAACCAGGTGCGCAACATCGCGCAAGTCACGACCGCCGTCGCGAACGGCGACCTGTCGAAGAAAATCACCGTCGACGTCAAGGGCGAGATCCTCGAGCTGAAGGACACCATCAACACGATGGTCGATCAGCTCAACTCCTTCGCCTCGGAAGTCACGCGCGTGGCGCGCGAGGTCGGTACGGAAGGGAAGCTCGGCGGCCAGGCGCAGGTCAAAGGCGTGGCCGGCACGTGGAAGGACCTCACCGACAACGTCAACATGATGGCGTCGAACCTCACTTCGCAGGTGCGCGGCATCGCACGAGTGGTGACCGCCATCGCGAAGGGCAATCTGAAACAGAAGCTGGCCGTCGAAGCGCGAGGCGAGATCGCGGAGCTCGGCGACACGATCAACGACATGATCGAGACGCTGGCGACGTTCGCCGATCAGGTCACCACGGTGGCGCGCGAGGTCGGTGTCGAAGGACGCCTCGGCGGTCAGGCCAACGTGCCCGGCGCCGCAGGTACCTGGCGCGACTTGACGGACAACGTCAACCAGCTCGCCGCGAATCTCACCACACAGGTGCGCGCGATCGCGGACGTCGCCACGGCCGTGACCAAGGGCGATCTCACGCGCAACATCACTGTCGAAGCGCAGGGCGAGCTCGCGGCCCTGAAAGGCAACATCAACGAGATGATCCGCAACCTGCGCGAGACCACCGCGCGCAACGCGGAGCAGGACTGGCTGAAGACCAACCTCGCCAAGTTCACGCGCATGATGCAGGGACAGAAAAACCTGCAGGCGGTCTCGCAGATGATCCTCAGCGAGCTCGCGCCGGTCGTGAGCGCCGCGCACGGCGTGTTCTACACGATGGATCAGAACAACGGCGCCGAAGATGCGCGCCTCAAGCTCGCCGCGACGTACGCGTACAAGGAGCGGAAGCACCTCAACAAGGAGTTCCGCATCGGCGAGTCGTTGGTCGGTCAGGCGGCGTTCGAGAAGCAACGCATCCTGATCACCAACGCTCCCGACGATTACGTGCAGATCAACTCCGGCCTCGGCGAGGGCAAGCCACTCAATCTCGTCGAGCTGCCGATCGTCTTCGAAGGCCAGGTGCTCGCGGTGATGGAGCTGGCCAGCTTCAACAAGTTCACCGAGACCTATCTCTCGTTCCTCGATCAGCTCACCGAGTCGATCGGCGTGGTGCTCAACACCATCCAGGCGAACATGCGCACGGAAGAGCTCCTGACGCAGTCGCAGTCGCTCGCCGAAGAGCTGCAGGCGCAACAGGAAGAGCTGACCGAGACGAACAAGCGCCTCGAGCAGCAGGCCAAATCGCTCCAGACCTCCGAAGAGCTGCTCCGCCAACAGCAGGAAGAGCTGCAGCAGACCAACGAAGAGCTCGAGGAGAAAGCGCGCCTCCTCACCGCGCAGAACGAAGAAGTCGAGCAGAAGAACCGCGAGGTCGAACAGGCCAAGCGCCAACTCGAAGAGAAGGCGCGGCAGCTCGCGCTCACCTCGAAGTACAAGAGCGAGTTCCTGGCGAACATGTCGCACGAGTTGCGCACGCCGCTCAATTCACTGCTCATCCTCGCCAAGCTCCTCTCCGACAACCCCGAGGGGAATCTCACGGACAAACAGGTCGACTTCGCGAAGACCATTCACGGATCCGGTCAGGACCTGCTCACGCTCATCAACGACATCCTCGACCTGTCGAAGATCGAGAGCGGCATGATGACCGTGGCGCTGAGCGACGTCCCGTTCCGCGAGATCTCCGATCAGATGGAGCGGACCTTCCGCCAAGTCGCGAACGACAAGAACATCAGCTTTACCCTCGATGCAGGACCGACGCTGCCGCGTTCGGTCCACACCGATCCGACGCGGCTGCAGCAGGTCCTCAAGAACCTCCTCGGCAACGCGTTCAAGTTCACCGAGAAGGGCGGCGTGACGTTGAAGATGGACGCCGTCACCAGCGGCTGGACGCGCGGCCACGAGGTGCTCGATCGCGCGCCGAGCGTCATCGCGTTCAGTGTCGTCGATACCGGCATCGGCATTCCGGAAGACAAGCAGCGCATCATCTTCGAAGCGTTCCAGCAGGCCGACGCGTCGACCACGCGGAAGTTCGGCGGAACGGGCCTCGGTTTGTCGATCAGCCGCGAGATCGCGCGACTGCTCGGCGGCGAGATCGGCGTGTCGAGCGAGCCGGGTTCCGGCTCCACGTTCACGCTCTACCTGCCGCAGGCGTACGTCGCGCCACACGCGCGCCGCGATCGCCGCGACGCCGAGCGTCCGCGCGAGCAGGAGCCGCTGCACGCCGATCGCAGCGGGGATCAGGAGACGTCACCGTTGCTGCCGGAGCTCGCGAGGATGCCGGGCGAGACCGAGCAGACCGGTGTGGTCGTCGAGGAGCACGTACCGGACGACCGCGACACCATCGTTACCGGCGATCGCACGGTGCTGATCGTCGAAGACGACGTGAACTTCGCGCGCATCCTCATCGACATGGCGCGCGACAAGGGGTTCAAGGCTCTCGCGGCGACGCGCGGCGAGTCCGCCATCGTGCTGGCGCAGCGTTATCGCCCCGACGCCATCACGCTCGACATCGCGCTGCCCGACATGGAAGGGTGGACGGTGCTCGATCGTCTCAAGCACGACCGCATCACGCGGCACATCCCCGTGCACATCATCTCCGCGGAAGAAGAAACCAGCCGCGGTCTGCGCCTCGGTGCATTCGCGCAGATGCAGAAGCCGGTGTCGAAGGAATCGCTCGACGAGGCATTCGCGAAGATCCAGGGGTTCCTCGAGCGGCCGAACAAGTCGCTCCTGGTCGTCGAGGACAACGAACAACAACGCAGCGCGATCGTAGAGCTGATCGGCGATGACGACGTCGAGATCACCGCGGTCGGCACCGGCGAGGAAGCGCTCGAGATCCTGCGCGAGCGCCGCTTCGACTGCATGGTCCTCGACCTCGGCCTCCCGGACATGAGCGGCTTCGAGTTCATCAACCGCATGAAGGGTGAGCTCGGCGTTGCCGATGTGCCGGTGGTGGTCTACACCGGACGCGAGCTGTCGCGGAAAGAGGAGAACGAACTGAAGCGGATCGCCGACGCGATCATCGTCAAGGATGTCCGCTCGCCAGATCGCCTGCTTGATGAGACCGCGTTGTTCCTGCACCGCGTCGAGGAGAACCTGCCGGAGCAGAAGCGGAAGATGCTCGAGCAACTGCACGAGTCCGATCCCGTGCTGGCCGGCAAGAAAGCGCTCATCGTCGATGACGACATGCGCAACATCTACGCGCTCACCTCGCTCCTGGAGCGCCACAAGATGAAGGTGCTGTACGCGGAAAGCGGCGCGGAAGGCATCGAGATCCTGCAGGGCACGCCGGACATCGACGTGGTGCTGATGGACGTGATGATGCCGGAGATGGACGGCTACGAAGCGATGCGCCGCATCCGCTCGATCGACGAGTACAAGACCCTCCCGATGATCGCGCTCACCGCGAAGGCGATGAAAGGCGATCGCGAAAAGTGCATGGAGGCCGGAGCGAGCGACTACATCACCAAGCCGATCGACGCGCAGCAGTTGGTGAGTCTGTTGAGGGTGTGGTTGTACCGGTAGCGAGTCCCTCGGGTCCCTCGGAGTACCTCGGAGTTCCTCGGAGGGGTAGCTCCCCGAGGTACTCCGAGGTGCCCGAGGGACTCCGAGGTACTCAACTCGGCGTCTGATTTGCTCTTTAGCCCGGCAGTACCTCGATGGCAAACGAACAGACAGCGATCCTGGACGAGCAGACCAAGGCCGATCTCGAACAGATCGAGATCGGCCTGCTGACCGAGGGGATTTATCGGCACTACGGATTCGATTTTCGCGACTATTCGATGCCATCGCTGCGGCGCCGCATCTGGAAGCGCGTTTACGCCGAAGGGCTGAGCACCATCTCCGGCCTCATCGAGAAAGTGCTGCACGACCCGCAGTCGATGGAGCGGCTGCTGCTCGACCTCTCCATCAACACGACCGCGATGTTCCGCGACCCCACCTTCTACCTCGCATTCCGGCAGAAGGTCGTGCCGATGCTGCGCACCTATCCGTTCGTGCGCATCTGGCACGCCGGCTGTTCCACCGGCGAAGAGGTCTACTCCATGGCCATCCTTCTGCAGGAGGAAGGCCTCTACGACCGCTGCCGCATCTACGCGACCGACATCAATGAGGCCGTGTTGCAGAAGGCCAAATCCGGCATCTTCCCGCTGTCGACGATGCAGGAGAATACGTCCAACTACATCACCGCCGGCGGCCACGGCACCTTCTCCGATTACTACACCGCGCGCTACGACTACGCGATCTTCCGGCCGTCGCTGCGCGAGAACGTCGTGTTCGCGCAGCACAACCTCGTCACCGACGCCTCGTTCAATCATTTCAACGTCATCTTCTGCCGCAACGTCCTGATCTACTTCAACAACGCTTTGCAGGACCGGGTGCAGGAGCTCTTCCTCCAGTCGATGGAGATGTTCGGCGTCCTCGGCCTCGGCCGAAAAGAATCGATCAAGTTCACTACCGTCGTCGACAACTATGAAGTCATCGACAACGACGAGAAGCTGTACCGGAGAATCCGCTGATGGCCACTCCGGCGAACAAGATGCCGCCCGGCATCCGCTCGTGGAGCGACGGCCGCGTCATGGCGGCGGCGGCGCGCAAATACGAGCTGATCGTGATCGGCTGCTCGATGGGCGGCATGAACGCGCTGCAGATCATCTTCGGCGTGCTGCCGAAAGACTTCCCGGTGCCGATCGCCGTCGTGCAGCATCGCTACAAGACGTCGAACGAAGGCCTGCCCGCGTTCTTCCGCCGCCACACGAAGATGGACGTCATCGACACCACCGACAAGGAGTGGATCAAGCCCGGCACCGTCTACCTCGCGCCGGCGAACTACCACCTGCTCGTCGAGCGTGGCGAGCTCAGTCTGTCCGTCGATGAAGCGGTCGCGTACTCGCGGCCGTCGATCGACGTGCTCTTCGAGTCGGCGGCCATTGCGTACGGTCCCTCGGTGGTCGGCGTCGTGCTGACCGGAGCAAACGCCGACGGCGCGCGTGGCGCCGCCATGATCAAAAACCGGGGCGGATTCGTGATCGCGCAGGATCCGGCCACAGCCGAGTCGCCCGCGATGCCGCAGGCGGCCATCGAGGCCACGCGCGTGGATCGAATCTTGCCTTTGGAGCGCATCGGGCCCTTCCTGGTCGAGCTGTGCCGCAGCAGCACGTGACATGAACGATCGCGTCAACATACTGCTGGTGGATGACCAGCCAAACAACCTCCTCGCGCTGGAGTCGATCCTCGCTGAGACCGGCGAGAACCTCGTCACGGCGCAGTCGGGCGCGCAGGCGCTGCGCCATCTGCTGCACATGGATTTCGCGGTGGTGCTGCTCGACGTGCAGATGCCCGACCTGGACGGCTTCGAGACCGCCAACCTGATCCGCCAGCGCGATCGTTCGCGCGACACGCCCATCATCTTCCTGACTGCGCTGTCGCGCAGCGAGTCGAATGTCTTCCGCGGCTACGAGCTCGGCGCCGTCGACTACATCTTCAAGCCCTTCCACCCCGACATCCTGCGCTCCAAGGTGAATGTATTCGTGGAGCTCTTCCGCAAGCGCGAGGCGCTCAAGCAGCAGGCCCTCGAGCTGGCGCGGATCATCAAGCAGAACGAGCTGATCCTGAAGGCTGCGGCGGAAGGAGTATTCGGCGTCGGCCTCGAAGGCGCGACCACGTTCGTCAATCCCGCCGCCGCGCGGATGATCGGACGCGATTCGCGCGAGATCATCGGCAGGGACATCCACACGCTCGTCCATCCCGTCTTTCCCGGCGTGCGCACGTGTGACATCTCCACGTGCCGACTGCACGCGGTCGTGCACGGCGAGCCCGCTTACGACGAGATCGAGGACACCTTCTTCCGCGCCGATGGCACCTCCTTCCCCGTCGAGTTCTCCGCCTCGCCCATGCGCGACCTCGGCGGCGAGCTGCTCGGCTCCGTCATCACCTTCCGCGACGTCACAGAGCGGCGCGCGGCGGCGCATGCGGCCGAGGCGGAGCGGAGGTATCGGGAGGCGGAGGCCCAGAACCGGGCCAAGGACAACTTCCTGGCCACCCTGTCGCACGAGCTGCGCACCCCGATGACCTCCATCCTCGGCTGGGTGCAGTTCCTGCGCAGCGGCCACTTCGACGAGGCCGAGCTCGGCGAGGCGCTACAAACCATCGAGTCGAGCGCGCGCCTGCAGGCCCGCCTCATCGACGACATGCTCGACGTCTCCCGCATCATCCTCGGCAAGTTCCAGGTCGACCTCCGGCCGACGCGCCTTTCCGACATCGTCGAGGCGGCGCTGACCACGGCACGGCCGATGGCGGCCGAGAACGACGTGCAACTGACGTGGGAGATCGACGCGCGCGACGCCGTGGTCGACGCCGACGCCAGCCGCATCCAGCAAGTCATCCAGAACCTGCTCTCGAACGCCATCAAGTTCACGCCGATGGGGAAGAGCGTCGGCCTGCGCCTGGAACGCGGCGACGGTTCGGTGTGCATCATCGTCACCGACGAAGGCGAAGGCATCGAGTCCTCGTTCCTTCCGTACGTGTTCGACCGCCTGCGGCAGGCGGAGGGCTCGAACAAGCGCAGCGGGCTCGGACTGGGCCTGGCCATCGCGCGCCACATCATCGAGCTGCATCACGGCGAGATCACGGCCGCGAGCGAAGGACCGGGCAAAGGCGCGCAGTTCACGGTGACGCTGCCGGTACGGTCGGAGGACGCGCACCCGCATTCGCGCGTCGAGCAAAACCACGACGCGGCATCATTGCACGCGTGATCGTGCTGCTGAACGGTGCCTTCGGGGTGGGGAAGACCACGGTCGCGCGGTTGATGGTCGCGCGTTTGCCGCGGGCCATCCTCTTCGATCCGGAGCTCATCGGTTTCTTTCTGCAGCGCGTTACGCGTGTCGAAGATTTTCAGGACCTGCGTTCATGGCGGCGTCTGACCATCCTCGGTTTACGGATGACGCGGATGTTCTTTCCCAATGTCATCGTGCCGATGGCCATGTCGAATCCGGCGTATCTCGACGAACTGCGCGCGGGCATCGCCCGCTTCGAGCCGCGTGTCCTGCACTATTGCCTCATTGCGCCGCTGGAAGTGATTCACGAGCGCTTGCAATCGCGGCGCGTCGATGTACGCGATGCAGCATGGCAGCACCGCCGCGCCGCCGAATGCTGCGCAGTGCACGCCGGGCCTGAGTTCGCGATTCATATAGCCACGCAGGATCGCGATGCCGCCGCGATTGCGGACGAGTTGGTGGGCTACACTCGCGCCAGTGCGCATCCGGCCGGAGACTCACGCGGACATTGACGCCATCCGGCGTCTCAATGATGTCGCGTTCGACGGCCCGCTCGAAGGTCACATTGTCGATGGCCTTCGCGCCGCGGCGCGTCCGTTCATCTCGCTCGTGGCAGAAGACGACGGCGAGATCGTCGGTCATATCTGCTTCAGCCCTGTCGAAGTCGAGCGACCTGACGGCACGCGCACGACCATCCTCGGCCTGGCGCCAATGGCCGTAATGCCCGAGCGTCAGAAACAGGGCATCGGCAGCAAATTGATCGAACACGGCCTGAATGCATGCCGCGCGACTGGGACCAAGGCCGTCGTGGTTCTCGGCCACCCCGACTACTATCCGCGCTTCGGCTTCGTCCCGGCGGCACCGCGAGGATTGCGTTCCGAGTACGACGTGCCCGACCCCGTTTTCATGCTCCTCGAGTTCGAATCCGGAGTCGCCGATGATCTGCACGGTCTCGCGCGATACCACCAGGCATTCAGCGACGCGACTTCGTGAGTGGTTATCGGGAAGTTGCTCGGAGAGGTGTTCGCGCTGTCATGCGTGATGACCGAGCGTGCCATCGCAACGTCTCGAACAAGCACGCTAAAATCCCCGTAATGCGCCTGTTACGACGATGGCTCCTCACCGTTGTTGCCGTCGCCATCGTCTCTTCGCGCGTCACCCTTGCCAGTGAGGCCGAGGGCGTGGTGGGGATGGTCACGCGGCCTTACGTCGATCAGGCACGTTTGAACTGGGCGGGCACGGCGCCGAGGCCGCTGCGGACGGCGATCTGGTACCCCGTCGACGAGGCGGCGGAACGGGAAATCATTTTCGACGCGCCACCGGAGCAACGATTCTTCGTTCCGGTCGTGGTCGCTCCCGCGGCGCGCGTCTCACAGAGGGCGCAGACCTACCCTCTGATCGTCATGTCCCATGGGACCGGTGGTTCGGCGCTCATGATGATGTGGCTGGGGAGGTACCTCGCTGCTCGCGGATACATCGTGGCTGCCGTCAATCATCACGGGAACACCGCGGCGGAGAAGGAGCTGGCGCCGCAGGGATTTCTTCTGTATTGGGAGCGAGCAACCGATCTGGGCGTCGTCATCGACCAGGTGCTACAGGACCCGATGTTTGAAAACCGGATTGACCGTACGCGGATCGGAGCGGCTGGGTTCTCTCTCGGCGGGTATACGGTCATCAGTGCCGCCGGAGGACGTTTCGACCAGCGCAGGTTCGACCGTTTCTGTCGATCGCGCGCGCGCGATTTCACCTGTGGCCCACAGAACGAATTTCCGGAAGCGCCAGCGCGGTTCGCCGAGTTGCGCAAAGCGGACCCGGTTGTGCGTCGATCACTCAGGCGATCGGGTAACTCGTACCGCGATCCGCGAATCAAGGCTGTATTTGCAATCGCGCCGGCATTAGGCGGCGGGTTCGGCGCAAGAGCTCTGCGTGACGTACGGGTGCCGGTCCACATCGTGGTCGGTGCCGCGGACGACATCACGCCGCCGGGGACCAATGCCTGGCGCTATGCATCGCTGATCAGGAACGCACAGTTGACGACGCTTGCCGGTCAAGTGTCGCACTACACATTCCTGCATGAGTGCACGCCACGAGGTCGTGAGGTGATTCCGATCTGTCGCGACGGCGAAACGGTCGATCGGGCAAGCGTTCATCGGACCGTAGCCGAACTGGCGCTGCGTTTCTTCGATCCACTCCTTCGACCTCAGCAGTGATGTTCCGCGGTCTGCTATTTGCAGCCCATCTGCCGATGGAGCAATGCTGATCATGGGAACAAAAGGCAAGGCGAGGACGGCATCGAATAAGAGCGAAGTCTCCGTCTCGTATGACGAATTCAAGCAGTACGAGGGTCAGAAGTACACCGGGATGAAAGTCGGCCGCAGTCACAAGTGGTATTACGACCAGGGCGAGTGGAAGGAGAAGAAAGTCACACCGGACCTGTGGCAGTTCAGTTATGCGGTGACCAAGCGCCGCGCGGGCCGCGCTCCCGAAGGCTCCGGTGTGCCCGTCGATACGGAGTATCACTGGTACATCGTCGGACACCAGAACGTGCGCAAGCTGAACGCGAATGATTACACGACTTCGATGACGGGAATGAAGTTCAAGATCGCCTACAAGAAAGCAGGAACCGATAAGTGGAGCGCCACTCCGAAGGCGCAAAGAAGGCGCATGATCAAGTTCCTGAACGACAATGTAC
>Ga0196978_1000112_pt1 | contig 41146 bp, 41 predicted proteins | sample S3v_2013CmetaG_FD_155491 | JGI IMG/M metagenome (GOLD analysis project Ga0196978, IMG submission 155491) | Soil microbial communities from Anza Borrego desert, Southern California, United States - S3+v_20-13C | ecosystem: Environmental > Terrestrial > Soil > Desert | place: USA: California... | reverse complement strand
AAGCAGCAGAAAAAGGATTCGGCGCATGGCTGACAAGATACGCCCTCCCGCGCAAAAGCCGTGCCCGCCTTTAAAAACCGTACCTTTACAGCTCAAATTCATCCCATGTCCATTACCGAAAATCAAGTCGTCGACGCCCTCCGGAACGTCGACGATCCCGACCTGAAAAAAGACCTCGTCACCCTCGGCATGGTGCGCGACATCGCCATCGAGGGAAAAAAAATTTCGTTCACCGTGGTGCTCACCACGCCCGCCTGCCCGATGAAAGACATGATCCAGCGCGCCTGCGTGAATGCGATCAAATATTATGTCGACAAAGAAGCCGAAGTGGAAGTGACGATGACCGCGAACGTCACCTCACGCCGCCAGGGCCCCGTTTTGCCGGGCGTGAAGAACGTGGTGGCCGTGGCCTCCGGGAAAGGCGGGGTGGGGAAGAGCACGATCGCATCGAACCTCGCTGTGGCGCTGGCGAAGCAGGGCGCGCGCGTGGGACTGATCGACGCCGACATTTACGGGCCTTCCGCACCGATCATGTTCGACGTGGTGAACGAGCGTCCGCAAATAAAAAATATCAACGGCCGCAACATGCTCATCCCCGTGGAAAGCTACGGCGTGAAGATCATGTCCATCGGCTTCTTTATCGAGAACCAGGCGCAGGCCGTGGTGTGGCGCGGGCCCATGGCCGTGAAAGCGCTCACGCAATTGTTCAGCGACGCCGACTGGGGCGAGCTCGATTACATGATCGTGGATCTTCCGCCGGGAACAGGCGATATCCATCTTTCGCTCGTGGGACAAGTTCCGCTCACCGGCGTCGTCATCGTCAGCACCCCGCAAGCCGTCGCGCTGGCCGACGCGCAGAAAGGCGTAAGCATGTTCCGCCTCGAAAGCGTGAACGTGCCCGTGCTCGGCATCGTGGAAAACATGGCCTGGTTCACGCCCGCCGAACTGCCCGAAAACAAATATTACCTCTTCGGCCGCGACGGCGCGAAAGAATTGGCTGCGCGCTTAGGCGTTCCGCTGCTCGCGCAAATTCCCCTCGTGCAAAGCATCTGCGAAGCCGGTGACGCCGGCCGCCCCGCCGTGCTGCAGGGCGATACGCCGCAAGCGAAAGCGTTCGAAGAATTGGCGAAGGCCGTTGCGCAGCAAGTGGCGATCGTAAATGCGACGGCGCGGGAGACGGTGGGGCAGTAGCGGAGTCGTGAAGGCCTACTTAACCGAGCGTAGCCGGGCTGAACCCGTGCAAGAACCGCACAAGAATATGAAGCGCGCCGCTTTCTTTTTTTGTCTTCTTCTCGCAGGCCTCAGTTGCAAAACTTCCGGCAAGCTCGCCGATCCTTCCCAATCCGCTTCTGAAGGTTCAGGTATTTCTTCCATTGATCTTGACCCGCAAAAAATCGATGATCTCACGGTGCTGGGAAAAGTGTGGGGATTTCTCAAGTATTATCATCCTGCTGTTGCCGATGGGAAATACGATTGGGATCGCGAGCTCTTCAAAATTCTTCCTGCTGTTCTCGAATGCAAAACGACGGAGAAACGGAATAAAATTCTTTCCGCCTGGATCGATCAACTGGGAAAAGTGAAAGCAGGCTCGCCGGAGAAAATCGACAGCGCCACCGTCAAAACGTATCCTGATCTTGCCTGGATCGATGATGCATCGTTGGGTGCGGAGCTTTCTGCGAAGCTGCATGAGGTTCGGCGGGCGCGGCGAACGGGAGAGAATGTTTACGCGAGTCCCGGCGTGCGTGCAGCCAATCCGCAATTTCATGAAGAAGCTTACGCGAAGCCGGCATACCCCGATGCGGGTCTGCGTTTGCTTGCCGTGTACCGTTATTGGAACATTATTCAATATCACTTCCCATACAAGTATCTCATCGGCGAAGATTGGAATGCCGTGCTGCCTGAATTCATTTTGAAAAGCGTCAAAGCTGGCAGCGCGCTGGAATACCAGCTGATGATGCGCTTGATGATCGTGCGTATTCACGATTCGCACGCGGGATTCGATAGCGGCGACACGCTTATGGCGCATTATTACGGAAGGCGCATTGTTCCGCTCCAGGTCAAATTCATCGAAGGACAAGCGACGGTCACAGGCTACTTCAGCTCGGAAGCGGGCCGCAGATCGGGATTGAAAAGCGGCGACGTGATCCGGGCCATTAACGGCAAACCCGTCAGCTCGATCGTCGCGCAGCGAAAGGCCTTCACCTGGGCTTCCAATAATGCAGCCGAGTTGAGAAACATCGCATACGATCTGCTGCGCACGAACGACTCGATTCTTCAGCTGCGCTGCCTGCGCGGCGATTCGGCGTTCGAGATTCGTGTAAAAAGCTACCGGCCGCAACAGCTCCGCTCGAGCGTCCCGCCCGAGCCCGATTCTGCGTACAAGCTGCTTTCACCGGAGATCGGCTATATTCACATCGGCACGGCTAAGCGTAAAACGATCAGCGAGGTGATGAGCAGCTTTCGAAATACGAAAGGGCTGATCATCGACGTACGCTGCTATCCTTCGGAAAGCGTTCTTTACCTGCTGAGCGCGCACCTGCTGCCCGAGCCGAAAACATTCGTCGCGATCACCTACTGCGATTACAAGCAGCCAGGCCTGTTCTGCTTCAGCAAAACGATCAAGGCCGGAGGGAAAAATCCGGACTACTATAAAGGCAAGGTGATCATTCTCGTTAACGAACGCACACAAAGCGCGGCGGAATTTCTGAGCATGGCCCTCCGCACCGCTCCGCGCGCGACTGTGATCGGCAGCACGACTTCCGGCGCCGACGGGAACGTCTCAAAATTCACATTGCCCGGCGGTATTTCCACAGGTATAAGTGGCATCGGAATCTATTATCCCAATGGTGGCGAAACCCAACGGGTCGGCATTGTACCCGACATCGAAGTAAAGCCGACAATCAAAGGCATCCGCGAAGGAAGAGATGAAGTGCTGGAAAAAGCGATCGCGCTGATCAAAGTGGACGAGTAAAGCTCATCTCCCGGCTCCGCTCGAATGGACTTTGCTTCATGCGCCTATTGTAAAGTCCATTCGAGCGGAGCCGTGAAGACATTTACTCAACCGAACGGAGCCGAGAAGGACGGCAATGCTCACTTCAAATACGGGTTATACTTCTTCTCCTCCTCGATCGTCGTCTCCGGCCCATGCCCGGGATACACGACCGTCTCTCCCGGCAGCACCAGGAATTTTTCCTTGATCGACCTCAGCAGCGTGTTCAGATCACCTCCCGGCAGGTCCGGCCGCCCGATGCTGCCTTGAAACAGCACGTCGCCGCCGATCACGAATTTATCCGCCGCGCTGTAAAAGCAAATGCTGCCCGGCGAATGTCCCGGCGTGAAGAAAATTTCCAGCATGGAATTTCCGAACGTGACCGTGTCGCCTTCATCTAAAAATTTCGCGGGGGCGGGCTGCGGGTCGGCGCCTGCGACGCCGTACATCAGGCAGGTGCGCTCGTACGATTCTAAAACGGGCAGATCTTTTTCGTTCATCTCCAGCTCCAGTCCCCAGGTGCGCACGACGAAATCATTTCCCAGCACGTGATCGATATGGCAGTGCGTGTTCAAGAGGCGCACCGGCTTCAGGTTGTTTTTTTCAATGAGATCTTTTAATTCTTCCTGCTCCCGCCGCCCGAAGCAGCCGGGGTCGATGATGAGGCATTCGTTCGTCTCGTCGCTGAGCACGTAGCAGTTCTCGGCGAAAGGATTGAAGGTGAGGGAGCGGACGGTGATCATGGAGGCAAAACTAGGGTTTCGCGCGGAGTTTGGAATCCCGGGCTGCCGCAGCGCAAAAAAATCCCCGGAAAGTCCTGAAATCCTTGAAAAAAGTCGCTGAAAAGCAAGGCCGTACCACGGAAGTTTTTCCGTAACTTAGCTGGACACAAGAAAATAGGCCGTTCCGGCGTTGTATTACGTTATTTATTCGAAGCGCATGTCCAGACTTTTTCCCCGGCATATCCTCCCCGTACTGCTTTTCCTCCTCCCGCTCGGCCTCCGCGCGCAGTTCTACAGCGGCTCGCACCTGGTCTTCGGCAAGAACCGCGTGCAGTACCAGGAATTCAAGTGGAGCTATTACAAGTTCGACAAGTACGAAACGTACTTCAACACGGGAGGCAAGGAGCTCGCCATCTATACCGCCCGCGCGGCCAAGCGCCACATCGCGGAGATCGAGAAGATGTTCGACTACACGCTGGAAGACCGCATCCAGTTTATCATCTACAACAAGCAGGAGGATTTCAAGCAGAGCAACATCGGCCTGTTCTCCGAAGAGCAGTACAACGTGGGCGGCGTGACGCGCATCGTGGGCCGCAAAGTGTTCATCTACTACGAAGGTGATCACCGCAAGCTCGACGAGCAGATCCGCGCCGGCATCGCCGAAGTGCTCATCAACCAGATGATGTACGGCGGCAACGTGAAGGACATGCTCAAGAATTCCACCCTGCTCGTGCTGCCCGAATGGTATACGCGGGGCCTCGTCTCCTACGTGGCCAAAGGCTGGAACCCGGAGATCGACGACCGCGTGCGCGACGGCATCCTCACCGGCAAGTATCAAAAGTTCAATCACCTCACGGGCGAAGACGCGGTATACGCCGGCCATTCCATCTGGTACTACATCTCGGAGAAATACGGGCCCTCGGTCATTTCGAACCTGCTGTACATGACCAAAGTGAGCCGCAACGTGGAAAGCTCTTTCATGTTCGTCATCGGCCTCAGCGTAAAAAATCTCAGCTTCGAGTGGCAGGATTATTACCTGAAGCGCTATTCCGCCGACGACACCACGCGCACGCTGCCCACGCAGAAGCCCGTGCTCGCCAGGCCGAAGTCCACACGCATCTACAGCCAGCTCAAGGTCAGCCCCAACGGGCAGGAAGTGGTGTACGCCACCAACGAGATGGGGCAGTACAAGCTCTGGCTGTACAACGTGTCCACCGGCAAAAGCAAGCGCCTGCTCAAATCCGGGCAGAAGCTCGACCGCATCAACGATTACTCGTACCCGATCATGGCCTGGCACCCTTCGGGAAAAATTTTCGCGTACATCTATGAGAAAAAAGGCGAGACTTTCCTCGTGATCTACACGCCGGAAACGGGCGAGAAGATCGTGCGCCCGGTGTACAACTTCATCAAAATTCTCGATTTCGCATACTCCGACGACGGCAAGCTGCTGGTCATGTCGGCGGTGCAGAACGGGCAGACGGACATCTTCGTTTACAACATCGCAGGCGGCTCCGCGGAGCCGATCACCAAGGATATTTACGATGATTTGCACCCGCGCTTCGTCGACGGCGGCAGGAACATCATCTTCAGCTCTAACCGCGAGCAGGATACGATGAAGGCCGTGAACCCCGACATCCGCCTGCCGCAGACGTACGACCTCTGGCTGTACAATTACAAGAAGAAATCGAACGTGCTGCGCCGCCTCACCAACACGCCCGGCGTGAACGAGGTGCAGCCCGGCGCCTGGGATTCCACGCACTACGTGTTCGTCAGCGATCACAACGGCATCCGCAACCGCTACGTCGCGTACTTCGACAGCACGATCGATTACATCGACACGGCGGCGCACTACCGTTATTTCGCGCGCAGCATCCCCGTGACGAATTACGCGCGCAACATCCTCGAACAGGACGTGAACGTGCACGCGAACAAATACGGCGAAATTATTTTCCACGACGGGTTGTACCGGATGTACATCAGCGAGATGCAGCCTTTCACCGCGCTCACGCCCGTCAAGCTGAAGAACACGCCTTACCGCGACCTGACCATCGAGCACATGCGCATCGACGCGGAGCTGGATTCGCTGGAGCAGATCAAGCAGGAGCAGAAGAAGAAAGATGCGCAGCGCATGCAGACGGTGAAAACGCCGGAGACACCGAAGGACACGTCGAAAAATAAGGTCAACATCAACAACTACGAGTTCGGCAACCCGAAAGCGCCCGTGGTGGACAACAAGCCCGTTCAGCCCGACACCGCGCCGCCCGCGCCCGACACGCTGGCCGACACGCCGCCCGCCCCGCCGAAAGACGAGTTCCTGCTGCCGATCGCGCGCAACTATAAAATTCAGTACAGCACCGAGTACGTCGTCACCCAGCTCGACAACGGCTATCTCAACCAGGGCTACCAGCGTTTCACCGGCGGCGGCTCGCCGATCTACCTGAACCCCGGCTTCACCGGCCTGTTCCGCATCGGCATGACCGACCTGCTCGAAGATTACAAGATCACGGCCGGCGTACGCCTCTCGGGCAACCTGAACAGCAACGAATATTTGCTGACCTACGAAGACCGCCGCAAACGCCTCGACCGGCAGATCGTGCTGCACCGCCAGGCTTTCCTCAACGTGCAGGGCGGCGCCTCGCTGGTGAAAATCCATACGCACGAAGGACGTTACTTCCTCAAGTGGCCCTTCAATGAAGTGGCTTCGGTGCGCGGCGCCGTGCAGTACCGCAACGACCGCACCGTGTACATGGCCACCGACTACGGCAACCTGCTCGCGAAAAACAGGTACAACAACTGGGGCGGCTTCGTGGCCGAGTTCGTTTTCGACAATACGATCCGCCGCGGCCTGAACCTCTACAACGGTACGCGATTGAAAGTCTTCGGCGAATTGTTCCAGGGCCTCGACAGCCTGGTGAAAGCGAAGAACGAGGACAATCGCTTCAAGCAGGATCTGTGGGTCGTCGGCGTCGATGTGCGCCACTACCAGAAAGTGCACCGCGAGATCGTCTGGGCCACGCGTTTCGCCGCCAGCACCTCCTTCGGCCACCAGAAGCTGATCTATTACATGGGCGGCGTGGACAACTGGCTCATCCCGAAATTCGACAACAGCGTGCGCGTGGCGACGGATCAGAATTATGCGTATCAAACGCTGGCCACGCCGATGCGCGGCTTCTACCAGAACATCCGCAACGGCAACAGCTTCGCGGTGATCAATTCCGAATTGCGCGTACCGCTGTTCCGTTACCTCTTCAACCGCCCGATGCGCTCCGACTTCCTGAACACCTTCCAGGTAGTGGGCTTCGGCGACGTGGGCACGGCCTGGACGGGGCGCGACCCGTACTCGGAGGAAAATTCGCTGAACACTACGATCATCGGCGCGCCCGGCAACCCGATCTCGGTCATCCTGAAAAATCACCAGGAGCCGATCGTGGGCGGCTACGGCTTCGGACTGCGCGCGCGCATCTGGGGCTACTTCGTGCGCCTCGACTGGTCGTGGGGCGTGGTGGATCGCGTGATCCTGCCGCGACTGACGTACCTCTCGTTCAGCCTCGATTTCTAAAAAAAATCGAAACTAAAAATCCCGAATCCCAATTGATGCCGCATGCCGAGGATCAGTTGGGATTTTTAGCTTGAAGCTTGCCGCCTGGGATTTGGGATACTGGTTTTGGAGCTTTTCCTTTTAACTTCGCTTCGTGTCCACCGACGCACAACTCGTCCGCGATGCCGCACAGCGCCTGCTGCCGCGCGTCATCGCGCACCGCCGCCACCTGCACGCCAACCCCGAGCTCTCCTTCGAGGAGCACCAGACGGCCGCGTACATCGGCGCGGCGCTCGACGAATTAAAGATCCCGTACAAAAAAGGAGTCGCCGGCACCGGCATCGTCGCGCTCATCGAGGGAAAACATCCTTCCAAAAAAATAATCGCCCTGCGCGCCGACATGGATGCGCTGCCGATCGTTGAAACGAACACGACGGAATACGTCTCGCGCAACAAGGGCGTGATGCATGCCTGCGGCCACGATGCGCATTCGGCCTCGCTGCTGGGCGTCGCCGCCATTCTCTCGGAGCTGCGCACGCAGTTCGAAGGCACGGTGAAGCTCATCTTCCAGCCCGGCGAGGAAAAATTGCCCGGCGGCGCTTCGCTCATGATCAAAGACGGCGTGCTGAAAGATCCTGTGCCTTCGGCGATTTTCGCGCAGCACGTTTTCCCTTCGCTGCCCGCGGGGAAAGTCGGTTTCCGCAGCGGCATGTACATGGCCTCGACGGATGAACTATATCTCACCGTGCGCGGGAAGGGCGGGCATGCGGCCATGCCGAAAGAGTACGTGAACCCTATTCTCGCCGCCGCCGCGATCGTCACCGAATTGCACCGGCAGTTCATGGGCTCTCCCGATCACATTCCGCCGGCGGTGCCCACCGTGCTGGCTTTCGGCCGCATCGAGGGGCTGGGCGCGACGAATGTCATTCCCGATACCGTGCAATTGCAAGGCACCTTCCGCACGATGGACGAGAATTGGCGCGCGCGCGCGCACGAGCAGCTGAAAGCGCTGAGCGCAGCCGTCGCAGAAAGCATGCACGCGAGCTGCGAGCTGGAAGTGCGCAAAGGTTATCCCTTCCTCGTGAACGATCCGGGTCTCACTGCGCGGGCGCGTGCGGCTGCAGAAGAATATCTCGGGAAAGAAAACGTCTGCGAGCTCGAGCTGCGCATGACGGCGGAAGACTTCGCCTGGTTCTCGCAGCAATTGCCGGCTTGTTTTTATCGTCTCGGCACCGCCTCGCCCGACGGGAAATTCCGCAAAGGCGTGCACAGCTCCGATTTCGATATCGACGAGCGTGCGCTGGAGACGGGCATGGGCTTGCTGAGCTGGATCGCGCTGAAGGAATTGACGCGATAAACCCGATGAGCAGATTTTCCTCTATTTGTAACGAGCTGATCGCTATGCGCGATCATGATCTCGCTGTGCGCGAGCGCCTGGCGAAGAGCGGGGAGTTATTCAAAACGTATCACGCGGAAATGGAGCAGGTGCACGTCGCCAACGCACAACGCCTGCATGCGATCATCGCGGAGATCGGTTGGCCGGATGAAGAAAAGGTTGGGCCGGAAGCGAACGAAGCAGCGTTTCTCATCGTGCAGCACGGCATCAGCCTGCCGGGTTTCCAGCGCGCCTGCCTGCGCGAAATAGAAGCGGCCATTCGCGCAGGAAAAGGATCGAAGCGGCATTACGCGTTTTTGTACGATCGCATCTGCTTCAATGAACGGCGCCCGCAGCGTTTCGGCACGCAGCATGACTGGGATGCGAATGATGAGATGAGTCCGTGGATCATTGAAGATGCAGCCGGCGTGAACGAGCGCCGGAAAGAATACGGACTGAACCCGCTCGAAGAAGAAACCGCTGCGATCCGTGAAGGCGTTCGGCAATCCGGCGAGCGGGCGCCGAAAGCGTTTGCCGGGCGGCAGAAAGAAGTTGAAAACTGGGCGCGTGAAAAAGGCTGGCTGAAATGAGATCATTTGTTTTTTTCTGCGGCGTATTTTTTCTCGCTGTTTCCTGCGGCGGATCAAAGGAAAAGCAGGATACGCTGAGGTCCGAAAAAGCGCCTGCTGCCGGGAAGACGAAGGCGGCCGATTCTTCGGAAGTTTTTTACACGACGCCTTTCGACGAGCATTGCGTCGAGCAGGTGAAAGCGCTGATCCGTGAAAGCGCTTATCATCCCGTCGCCGGGAAGGACAGCATGCATTATTGGATCGACAGCTATGGTGACAGCATTTTCGTAGTGCGCGCGTACGTGTATGGCGACGAAGGGTATACCGGCACTTTCGGGTGGCTGGAGCTCGATCTGCGCGGGGAATTGCGCGAGCGCGGACCGAACGAGGATGATCCGATGAAGCAGGTCGACTTTGATCCGGAACTTTTGCAGCGTATCCTGGAGCGATGCCGCTGAGCCGCCCATCTTTTCCTTCGTACCTTTGTACCCGTGAAATTCACCGGAAACGTCACGCCTTCCTCCCTCTCTCCCGATCAGCAGGCGCAGCTCGACCAGGGCCTGCTGCTGCCGCTCATGGAAGAATTCTACACCATCCAGGGTGAAGGTTTTCACAGCGGGAAAGCAGCGTATTTTATCCGCCTGGGCGGCTGCGACGTGGGCTGCCACTGGTGCGACGTGAAAGAGAGCTGGGACGCCGACCTGCACCCGCTCACGCCCGTGCAGCAGATCGTGGACAACGCCGCTCGATATCCCGCGAAAGCTGTGGTGGTGACGGGCGGCGAACCTTCGGCCTATAATTTGCATGAGCTTACCGCAGCCCTGCACCGGCGCGGCATCCAGACCTTCATCGAGACCTCGGGCGCTTATCCGCTCACGGGCGAATGGGACTGGATCTGCCTCTCGCCGAAAAAAACGGCCCCGCCGCAGGACGAGATTTACGCGCGCGCCCACGAGCTGAAAGTGATCGTGCACAACCGCGACGATCTGAAATGGGCCGAGACGCACGCCGCTCGCGCGAACGAAAATTGCCTGCTCTTCCTGCAGCCCGAATGGAGCCGCTCGAAAGAGATGATGCCCTTGATCACCGATTACGTGATGCAGCACCCGCGCTGGAACGTGTCGCTGCAGACGCACAAGTACATGAATATTCCCTGATTGAAGCGAAATACGAATTCTTCCGAATATGCGAATCGCGTTTGCGCTGCCTGTGACGTGGTCATGCCCATTCGTATATTCGTATCCATTCGTATTTCGTTCCAGTAACTAATACGATCTCTCAGCATTATAGCTTCTATGAAACAGCTTCTTTTCATCTCCCTGCTTTTCGCCGCTATTTCCTGCAAAGCGCAGCCGCCCGCAAGCACGTTGAACAAAAAAGCCGCCAAGGCTTACGAGGATGCGATGACGCTGCTCCAGAAAGGCGAGATCAAAAAAGCGATCGCAGAAATGGACAAGGCGAAGAAAGCGGATCCCGCTTTCGTGGAGCCGTACCTGGTGCTCGGCGATTATTATTCGATGCAGCGCATGCCGGAAGAAGCGCTCCGCGAATTCAACAAAGCCTTCGAGATCAACCCGGCATTTTTCCCGAACAGTTTCGTCAGCGCCGCGGAGCTGGAAATGAAGCTCGGCCGCTACGCGGAGGCGAAAAAACATTTCGAGGAATTTTCGAAATACCGCAAAGGCAACGGCAGCGCAGAGTTCGCGCGCAGGGCGGAAGCGGGGCTGAGGAACGCCAACTACGCTATCGAAGCGATGCAGCGCCCGGTGCCGTTCAACCCGGTGAACATGGGTCCCGCGATCAACACCGCCGACTGCGAATATTTTCCCGGCGTCACCGCCGATGACGGCATGTTCCTTTTCACGCGCAACCGCCGTGTGCAAACGGAAACCGGGCCGAGGCACAGCCAGGAGGATTTTTACGTGAGCTCGCGGAATCCGGACGGCAGCTGGGCGCCCGCGAAGAACATCGGCCCGCCGATCAACACCGAGCGTAACGAGGGCGCGCCCAGCCTCTCGCCCGACGGACGGTTTCTTTTTTTCGCCGCGTGCATGACATATGACGGTTACGGTCCCGGCCGCAACGGTCTCGGCAGCTGCGACATTTTCTTCTCGCAGCGCAAAGGCGATCAGTGGACCACGCCGCAAAACGTGGGCCCGCCGGTGAATTCCGAATCCTGGGAATCGCAGCCTTCGTTTTCCTCCGACGGGCGCACCTTGTATTTCGCCAGCGCGCGCAGCGGCGGGGAAGGGGATGCGGACCTGTGGATGTGCAGCCTGCAGGACGACGGCCGCTGGGGCGAAGTGAAGAACCTCGGCAAGAACGTCAATACACCCGGGCGCGAGGAAGCTGTGTTCATTCACCCTGATAATCAAACTTTGTATTTCGCTTCGAACGGGCACGGCGGCATGGGCGGTCTCGATCTTTTCTTCAGCAGGCGTGACGCCGAAGGCAACTGGGGACCGGCGCAAAATTTCGGTTACCCGATCAACACGTTCAAAGACGAGAGCGGGCTGATCGTGAACGGGCAGGGCCGCCTCGCGTATTTCTCTTCCGATCGCTCGGGCACGTTAGGCTGCGAAGATTTTTACCAGTTCGAATTGCCGGAAGCCGCGCGGCCCACGGCGGTCTCGTTCATGAAAGGAAAAGTGTATGACGCGAAAACGAACAAACCGCTGCAGGCCGGCTTCGAGCTGATCGATCTCGAGACCGGCAAGCCTGTTGTGACATCGCTGTCCGACGAAGTGAACGGAGAATTCCTGCTCACCGTGCCCGCCAACCGCAACTACGCGCTCAACGTGTCGAAGAAAGGATACGTGTTCTACTCCGAATCGTTCATGCTGAAAGAAGCGCCGGATCAATTCAAGCCCGTGCGAAAAGACGTCCCGCTGCAGCCGCTCGACACCGGGAGGTTCGTGCTGAAAAATATTTTTTTCCCCACTGCGAAATACGACCTGAAGCCCGAGTCGAAAGCCGAGCTGCAGAAGCTGGTCACTTTCCTCAATACCAACCCGACGGTAAAAGCGGAGATCGGCGGGCATACGGACAACGTGGGCGGCAAGCAGGATAACCTCGTGCTCTCGACCAACCGCGCGAAATCCGTATACGATTACCTCGTGGCGAACGGCGTTCCAGCTGCGCGCCTGGCATACAAAGGTTACGGCGATACGAAACCTATAGCGGATAATTCCACGCCCGAAGGCCGCGCGCAGAACCGCCGCACGGAGATGAAGATCCTTTCGGTGAAGTAGTCGCCGCGGCTTCGTACATTTGGGGCCGCAACCCGCGCCATGCTTCAACGGCTTCTCAGCAAACGGCTTTACCGCGACCTGCTTTTCTTCGGGCTGCTGCTGCTCGTCTCTTTCGTTTACGATTACCACAGCATTCTGTTCGAGCGTCCGCAGGGCCTGCATGTGTGGCGGCAGACGGACTGTCTTTCGCTGGCGTATCATTATTACAAAGAAGATGCGCCCTTCCTCGAGCCGGAAATGCACATCCAGTTCAGCGACGGGCAGACGAGCGGGAAAACGCTCGGCGAGTTCCCCATCATTTACTACACGGTGGGCGTGCTCTGGAAAATTTTCGGGCACCATGAATTCATCTACCGCCTGCTGCTGGTGCTCATCTCGTACCTCGGCTTGTATTATCTCTATCGCCTGACATACGGCCTCACGCAAAGCTGGTTCTGGTCGAGCGCCACCGCGCTCCTGCTGTTCACCTCGCCGATCTACGCGCACTACACGAATAATTTCCTGACGAACGCGCCGGCCTTCAGCGTCATGCTGATCGCCTGGTATTTTTTCTACCGCTATTACAAAAGCGGGCGCATGAAATTCTTCTATGTCGCGCTGCTGCTGTTCACGCTGACGGGCCTGCTGAAAATTTCCTCACTGCTGAGCTTCGCGGTACTGATGGCGGTGTTCGGCGCGGAGCTGGTGTGGCTCATCCGTTTCCGCAGCGAAGGAAAAATTTTCCCGCGGCCCGTGCTGCAGGGTTTGCTGCTGCTGGCGGTGCCCGTGCTGGTGATGGCCTGGTACAAATACGCGGATCATTACATGTCCATTCACCTGGGACGTTACACCTTCACCGAACCGGTGCCCGTATGGTCGGCGCCGGATGCGGCGGTGACCGACGCGTTCAAGAGCTTCAAGGAATTCGTCATTCACCAGCTGCATAGCTTCCCTGTGATCCTGTATTGCCTGGCGGCGGCGGTCTTTTTGTATTTCCGTTGGAGGCGGGTGCATCGCTTCTGGCTCTTCAGTATCCCGCTGATGCTCGCCGGTTACGTGTTCTTCGTGATGCTGTTCTACTACAGCATGAACGGGCACGATTATTACCACGTGGATTTTTTAGCCGTGCTGCTGCTCATGCACCTGGGCTTCGTGCATTACATCTGCCGCTACGAGCTGAGCTTCGCCCGCGCGCCGCTGACGCTCGTCTTCGCTTCGCTGTTCTTCGTGTACGCCGTGATGGGCTGCGCCAGCAATCTGCGCATTCGCTACAAAGGCTGTCCCGGCGCGGAGATGGCCTACCGGCAGCTCTTCGCCACGAAGATGGAGATCGATTTGTTCAATTATCATTACTGGCAGATCACCGTGAAAGAGCCGTACGGCACGATCGAGCCCGAACTGCGCAAGGCCGGCATCCGGCGCACCGACCGCGTCATCAGCATGGACGACGGCAGCTTCAACGCGACGCTGTACCTGATGGATCAGAAAGGCTGGACGAACATGGACTGGCAGCTGAACGACAGCGCGCGCATCGCGGAAAAAATTTCGCTCGGCGCGAAATATCTTATCGCTGACGATCACGGGAATTTCGAGAAGCCGTACATCAGGCCTTTTCTCGGGCATAAATTATTCCAGTACAAGAATATCCACGTGTTCGACCTGCGGCCGTACGCTGCGGCGGTGAAGTAAGCTTTACCGGCTGGCGACCAGTTGCGCCGGTGCAGGATTTTTCCCGCTTCGTTTTTGAGCCGCACGAGACAAATTCCGCTGATTTCTCAGCAAACAAATTCGCAGTGTTCATAAAAAAACGCAGCCCCATTTGCTGGAATGGGGCTGCGTTTTTTTGGAAGAAGAAGATCAGCGTTTAACGACCAGCTTGGAATCGTGCAGCACGCGGCCTTCAGAATTTTTCACCTGCACCAGGTAGAGCCCATTCGAGAGCGATGCAGTGGAAATGTTCGTTTGCGCGGTACTGAGGCGATCGCTCATTTGCTTCCTGCCCGTCATGTCGAAGAGTTCGACGTAAAGCATTTCGCCGTTCCAATTGCTGAGCGTAACCGTGAATTGATCTGCTGCAGGATTTGGATAGACCTCGAGCGTGCTGCTCTGCGCTGCAGGATGCCCGATGCTGAGCGGCGGAATAGCGCAATAGCCCGTGCTGTCGATCTTGATGAGCACGCCGTTCCATGTGCCGGTAAAATTGGCCCCGGTGATCAGGTACCCGTAATCGCTCGTGGGAATAACGTCCACTCCGCGCATGTTCGACGCACCCGGCAAGGTGTATGCGTTTTCCCACAAAATAGTTCCGGAAGTATCCATCTTGCAGGCGTACGCGACGATGGTGTCCATGCTGCTGTTGTACGTAAACCCGGCAATGACGTAGTTGCTGTCGAGCGTGCGGCTGATGCTCGTGCCGGAGGTGACGGGATGCCCTGCAAAAGGATGCTGCATCGTCCAGATCGTATCGCCGAGATCGTTCAGGCGCATGATCCCGAGCCCGTTCGATGATTCGCCGCTGGTCATAAACCCGCCGTTGTAGGCGTTCGTGACGGAGAGCATGCCCATAGGGCCGCTGATGTTGACGTTGTCGTACACCAGGCTGCCGGTGGAGCTGAGGCGCAGCAAGCGATCGGGCCCTTGTCCGCAGAGGAAAACGAAATCGCCGTTGGGCGCTTCTTCCACGTTGTAGGACATGAGCGGCCATTGTGCCGGCGTTCTGTACGTCCAGTCGATATTGCCCGCGCTGTCGGTCTTCACCACGAGCAGGTGCCCGTTCAACACCAACGTATCGACTAAGACACCGGCCATGATGTAGCCGCCGTCGCTGGCCACGCGAATGGAATGGGCATATTCGCGCGCGCTGACCGGGGTGATGAACAGCTCCTTCGTCCACATCGTATCGCCGTAGAGATCGGTTCGGATGAGAAAAATATCTTTCTGGTAGACCAGATTCATGTAATACTGGTACGTGGAATTCGAATCCACTTTTTCGGCGGCGATGATGTAGCCGTTCGTCAGCGGGGCCATGGACACGTTTGAAGCGAAGACTGAAGAGTCGTTGGCCAGCGGCATGTTCAACCATTCGTGGTTGCCGTAGTAATCGGTTTTCACAAGCGTGGGCGTGCCGCAGTTGCAGGAGCTGGTGTCGTAGCTGCTGATCGTGATGTAGCCGCCGTCGGGATGCTCGTACGAGTGCCTGAACAATTCGTTGTGCCCTGCGCCGAATGTGTACTCGTACATCCAGGAAGGCGCCTGTGCGCTGAGGCCGGTGAAAAAAAAGAGCGCGGTGAAAAATGTGTAGAGTTTCTTCATGGGTCTGGGTTTTTATGAAAGATACGCAAGTCCCTGACTAAAAGCAAAATCCCGAACAGGAATGCTGTTCGGGATACTTGCAAACGGCGGGTTTCGCGCTCGGATAATCCTCTTACATATCCGAGAACTTGTACACTTTATGGCGGATGACGCGCAGCGTGAGGTTCACGGAGCTGTGCGTCCAGGCGTCGTTCATGCCGGGCGCGGGACGGTCGATCGCGGTCATGAAAGGCGTGAGGCCGTAGCGATACGTGGCTTCCCAGTGGATCGTCCAGCTTTTTTTCGCGCGCGACGATCCGCCCCATACGCTGTACATGCCCAGGCCCAGGCGTGCGGTGGCCTCGCCCTGCGCTTTGCTTTCAAACGGCGTAGCGGTGACGGCGACGGGATGCACGTAATCGCCGCCGGCGATCAGGTTGACCATGCGTCCGAAGCAGTAGCCGTTTTTCTTGCGCACGTCGAAGGCGAAGAGATCGAGCTTCACCGCCAGGCCGGCGCCGATGCCGTTCCAGCGGTAAGGTACCGGCGTGTTGTTCTCATCGGAGTAAGGCGTGAAGCCTTGATGACGCAGGTAAAAAAGCTCCGGGTAAACGATCTGCCACACCTGGCGCGTGAGGCCGGCGCTGAGGGCCTGGCCGTTATTCACCGTGCGGAAGCTGCCGGGGCGCTGCGTCATGTTCGCGGGACTGTAAGCGGCGAACAGGCCGAAATTTTTAGACGTGCGGACGTAGGTCTGCGCGGATGCATGCTGCATGCAGGCGCATAAGAGCAGGAGGATGAGCGTGCGGGTCATCGTGTAGCGTTTTTTTAATAACGCGGGAAGTGTGAAAATGGTACACATCGATCTGCAAATCGAAGGGTGTAAATAAGGGGTGAATGACATTTTCCTGGAATAAGGGGTTTTTATAATACACGCGGAAGCGAGTGAAAAGGTTGGGCGCCCAGCTGGGCTTCGCTTTCTTGTTGGCCTGCGTGGCTTGCCGTTGCGGGTTCGTGCTGACCTCACCCCTTCCCTCCCGAAGGAGAGGGCGCTGGTTCACTTCGTCGAAGACGAAGCAAGCAGTGCTTTTTTTGGCCTTCGGCACGTGCAAAAAAAATGTCGAAGCCTCGCTTCGACATTTTTTTTCAGTATTGAATTTCGCTTACGCGTTCTTGCCGTGGCACTGCTTGTATTTCTTCCCGCTTCCGCAGGGGCAGGGATCATTGCGGCCGATCTTGGGATCCTGCCGCACGACCTGCTCGACGGGGCGCTGCTGCTGCTGCGGGTTTCCCTGCGGATTGGCCTGCGGGCCGCCGGTGACGGATTCGTCGCGGGTGGTTTTCAGCTTGGGCTGCTGCACTTGCGGGGCCGGACGGCGGATCTGCTGCTGCTGCGGAGCGTTCGGGTCGCCGCTGGGAAGCTGGGCACGGAAGAGGAAGGAAACCATGTCGCGGTTCACGTCGTCGACCATGCGCTTGAACAATTCGAAAGCTTCGAACTTGTAGATCAGCAGCGGATCTTTCTGCTCGTACACGGCATTCTGCACGCTCGTTTTCAGATCGTCCATCTCGCGCAGGTGCTCTTTCCAGGCGTCGTCGATCATGGCCAGCACGGTGCCTTTCTCGAAGGACAGCACGAGCTCGCGGCCTTGCGTTTCGTACGCGCGCTTCAAGTTCACCACGGTCTGCAGCGTCTTCACGCCGTCGCTGAGCGGGGTGACGATGTTCTCGTAGGTCGAGCCTTGATTTTCGTACACGTCCTTGATGACATGCATGGCCTTCTCGGCGATCGCGGCTGATTTTTCGCGGTACGTGACGAGGGCTCCCTCGTACATTTTTTCGCTGGCTTCCTCGGGGCGCATCTTCAAGAACTCTTCCGCGCTGAAAGGCGGCTCCATGCCGAAGTAGCGGATCGAATCCATCTCGAGCTGCTCGTAGCTGCCCGCTTCGTGCGCGCCCACAGTAATGCTGTCGGCCACGTCGTGGATAGTATTCGCGATGTCGATCGAGAGGCGTTCGCCGAAGAGGGCGTGGCGGCGCTTTTTGTAGATCACCTCGCGCTGCGCGTTCATCACGTCGTCGTATTCGATCAGGCGCTTGCGTGTGCCGAAGTGGTTTTCCTCCACTTTTTTCTGCGCGCGCTCGATGGAGCGCGTGATCATGCTGTGCTGGATCACTTCACCTTCTTCAAGGCCCATGCGGTCCATGAAACGCGCGATGCGGTCGCTGCCGAAGAGGCGCATCAGGTTGTCTTCGAGGGAGACGAAGAACTGCGAGCTCCCGGGGTCGCCCTGTCGCCCGGCGCGGCCGCGCAGCTGGCGGTCGACGCGGCGGGATTCGTGGCGCTCGGTGCCGATGATGGCGAGGCCGCCCGCTTCCTTCACGCCGGGGCCGAGCTTGATGTCGGTGCCGCGGCCGGCCATGTTGGTGGCGATGGTGACCTGTCCCGCGAGACCGGCCTCCGCCACGACCTGCGCCTCGCGCTGGTGCTGCTTCGCGTTGAGCACGTTGTGCTTGATGTTGCGCAGGCGCAGCATGCGGCTGAGCAGCTCGGAAATTTCTACGGACGTCGTGCCGACGAGAACGGGGCGCCCCGCTTCCACGCACTTGACGATCTCTTCGATGACGGCGTTGTATTTCTCGCGCTGCGTTTTGTAGACAAGGTCTTCCATGTCCTTGCGCGAGATGCCTTTGTTGGTGGGGATGACCACTACGTCGAGCTTGTAGATGCTCCAGAATTCGCCCGCTTCCGTTTCAGCCGTACCGGTCATGCCGGCGAGCTTGTTGTACATGCGGAAGTAGTTCTGCAGCGTGATCGTCGCGTAGGTCTGCGTGGCGGCCTCGACCTTCACGTTCTCTTTCGCCTCGATAGCCTGGTGCAGCCCGTCGGAGTAGCGGCGGCCTTCGAGCACGCGGCCCGTCTGCTCGTCCACGATCTTCACTTTTCCGCCGTCGATGATGTACTCGACGTCTTTCTCGAAGAGGCAGTACGCTTTGAGCAATTGCTGCATGGAGTGCACGCGCTCGCTCTTGATGTTGTAGTCGCGGATGAGCTCGTCTTTTTTCTGGCGGCGCTCTTTTTCCTCGGTGAATTTTTTCTCCAGCTCCACCATCTCGGCGCCCAGGTCGGGCAGCACGAAGAAGGAATGGTCTTCGGCGGAAGTGGCTACCAGCTCGATGCCTTTCTCGGTGAGCTCGATGGTGTTGTTCTTCTCATCGATCACGAAGTACAGCTCGGCGTCGACCTTGTGCATCTCGCGCTGCTGGTCCTGCATGTAGTGGCTTTCCGTCTTCTGCATGAGCGCTTTCACGCCCTGCTCGCTGAGGAATTTGATGAGGGCTTTGCTCTTGGGCAGGCCGCGGTGGCAGCGCAGCAGCGCGAGGCCGGCTTCTTTTTCTTTTCCCTGCTCGACCATTTTTTTCGCGTCGGCAAGAATGGTGTTCAGGTAGCGGCGCTGGGCGTCCACGAGCTTTTCCACTTTCGGCTTCAGATCGTGGAACATGTGGTTGTCGCCTTTGGGCGTGGGGCCGGCGATGATGAGCGGCGTGCGCGCGTCGTCGATAAGCACCGAGTCCACTTCGTCGACGATGGCGTAGTTGTGGCGGCGCTGCACGAGGTCTTCAGGGCTGCGGGCCATGTTGTCGCGCAGGTAGTCGAAGCCGAATTCGTTGTTGGTGCCGTAGGTGATGTCGGCGAGGTAAGCCTGCCTGCGCTCGGGCGAGTTGGGCTCGTGCAGGTCGATGCAGTCCACGGTGAGGCCGAGGAACTGGAAGAGCGGGCCGTTCCATTCGGCGTCGCGGCGGGCGAGGTAGTTGTTCACCGTCACGATGTGCACGCCGCGCCCGGGCAGCGCGTTGAGGTATACGGGCAGGGTGGCGACCAGCGTTTTTCCCTCGCCGGTGGCCATCTCGGAAATTTTTCCCTGGTGCAGCACGCTGCCGCCGATCAGCTGCACGTCGTAGTGCACCATGTTCCAGCTCACTTCTCCGCCTGCGGCGATCCACTTTTTGCTCCAGAACGCTTTGTCGCCTTCGATGCGCACGTTGGGATGGTTGACGGCAAGGGCGCGGTCGTACTCGGTGGCGGTGACCTCGAGCTCTTCGTTGTTGGTCAGGCGGCGCGCGGTTTCCTTCACTACGGCGAAGGCTTCGGCGTGGATCTCTTTCAGGATCTCTTCCACCTTTTTAACGACGCGCTTCTCGATCTCGTCCACCTGCGTGTACAGGGCTTCTTTCTCTTCGACCTGCACGTCCTCTTTTTCCGCCTGCTCTTTCAGGCTGCGGATCTCTTCCTCTTCTTCGCGGATGTGCTCGGCGATGCGCTTGCGGAACTCCTGCGTCTTGCCGCGGAGCTCGTCGTTGCTCAGGCTTTTGTATTCCTCGAAACGTTCATTGATCTCTTCGACAATGGGCAGCAGTTCCTTCACGTCGCGCTCGGACTTGGTGCCGCCGAACAGCCTGGAAATGCCTTTGGTGATGAAATCGAGCATATGGAAAGGGTGGTCTTTTGAATTAAAAGGATAGCAAAAGTACTCAATTTAGCGCTTAGAACTTAGCACTTAGCCCTTAGTGCGGCCGCACGGCCTCGCCAATCGTTTATGCGGGAGAGGCCGGTGCGCCCAAGCGCTAAGCGCTAAGTTCTAAGCGCTAAGAGCTATGCGCCATCAATGATCGTTCCCGCGAGAGATTCCTGCCATAATTGCCGCCCGGGCAATTTGAACCCGGCCCTTTTGACCGGTTTTGAACTTTTTCGTATATTTCCTTTCTCAAAACACATGAGACCATGAAAACACGATTCCTTTTCACCCTCGTTCTCCTGCTTGCCATGCCGCTGATGATGCTGGCCTGCGGGCCCACACAGGCGGTTATTGCCGCGTTTTCGCAAGCCTATCCCTCCGTCGACGTGAAGACGGTGCGCTGGAGCGGCGGGCACGGACAGCCTTACGTGGCGAACTTCAGCCTCGAAGGCAAATCTGCGACCGCTTCTTTCGATGCCACGGGCATTTTGCAGGAAACCGCTTCGCAGGTTGATCCTGAAACTTTGCCGGCTGCCGCGCGCGAGTACGTCGCGAAGAACTGCGCCGCTCCCGTCATCCACGAAGCGATGGTCACCCGCGATGCTTCCGGCACCGTGAAGGGCTACGCCGCCACGGCCTGCACGAATGTGCGGATGGTCTTCGACAAGGCCGGGACGTTCGTGCAATAAAACTTTCCGAAAAAAACGCTGAACGGACGGTGATGAAATTCGCCGTCCGTTTTTCATATTCCTGCATCCATGCGCGCGCTGCTGCTTTTCGTTTTTACGCTGAGCTTTCTTTCCGTTGCTGCGCAGAAGAGCCGGCTGTACCTGCGCAGCACCGAAAGCGGGAAGGTGATCCGCCTGAAAGACGAATGGGACTTCACCCTTCATACGCGCAGCGATACCGTCAACGGCGCGCTCGCGGGCTGCACGGATTCCACGATCACGCTGCACCGGCGGCAGTACACGGGAATGGCCTGGGATCACAAGAAGAGTAAAATGGTGTACGCTTTCCGCGATACGCTGATCACTTTTTCGTACGGAGAAATTCAAGGGTTCCGAATGGTGAAATTAAAGGACGGGGCGGAAGGCATCCTGTTCATGGCCCCGCTGACGGCGGCGGCTTTCGTGGGCGGCGCAGTGACGCTGCTGACGCAGCAGGGCATGGATGAGCGGATCGCGGGCGCGGTCATTTTGTCGGCGGGGACTTTCATGCTCGTCAAGACCTGGCTGTACCTGCGGCGCTCGAAGGGCGTGACGTACGCTACGAGCCGCTGGAAACCGGTAGCGGCGAAAAGCCGGCGCGAGGCGAAAAGAAAATAAGCGTTCGGACAGCATCAAATGCAAAGGGCCGCGAGTTTCGTCGCGGCCCTTTGTATTTGATGCCTTTTATGGGCGAGGTCAGTATTCGTCCTCGTTAAAGAAAAAATCCTCTTTCGTGGGGTAATCCGGCCAGATCTCTTCGATGGATTCGTATGCTTCGCCTTCGTCCTCGATCTCCTGCAGGTTTTCGATCACTTCCATCGGGGCGCCGGAACGAATGGCGTAGTCGATGAGTTCCTCCTTCGTGGCGGGCCAGGGCGCATCTTCAAGGTAGGAGGCAAGTTCCAGTGTCCAGTACATAGCTCAACGGGTTTAAAATTTGTCTATAAAAACGATTTTGAGGGAATTATGTTACAGTGACCGCTTTGTTTTTTTCCGATGCTTTTCACCGCCCTGGGCGGTCGGCCGGAACGCGCGTCAGGCGCAGGATACCGGCTGGTTCAGGAAGCATTTACAGATGGCTCTGCGGTCGCGCAAAACCCTTCAATTTTCGTGCAAAAGTAAAAATTTATGCTTCCCTCCGACATCCTGTGAATAATTTGTCCAAAGGCTTGGGTAAAAAAGTTTTACCTTAGTTCTGCCCCCTGCATGAACGCTATGAAAACGCCGCTCTTCCTTGTCGTGCTCTCGATCCTCCTGATGTCAGGCACGTGCCGAAAAGACGAGAGTTGCCCTGACGAAGCGCATCCCGGCTTAACGATCAGCAACCAGTCGAATACGCGCATTCGGTTCCAATTCTACTGGAATTACCCGGATACGGCGATCGGCGACTACAATCCGAAGAACGACGGTACGGACGGGCTTTCACCGGGCGAGCGCTTTACGCGGGGAGCAGGGCCGCGTTCCTGCTGGGAATCCGTGTTCGCAGCCGGAAGAATGGAGTGGATCTACATTTTTAATGCGGATACCGTAGAGCGCCTCGACTGGAACCTGGTGCGGCAAACCGGCCGCGGTCTGCTGGAGCGGCGGCAGCTTGATCTCAGCTACCTGAAGCAGAACAATTTTACGATCACCTACCAGTAATTTCTCAATTACATTCTCGGGCGCCAGGGCTTTTCCTCCGCGTTGAAATCCGCTGTCCATTTGCGCGAGAGCACGAAGAGGTGATCCGACAAACGGTTGAGGTATTTGATCACGAGCTCATTTACGGGCGAGGTTTCGGAAAGCGCGATGGTGCAGCGTTCGGCGCGGCGGCAGACGCAGCGGGCGATGTGCGTGTACGACACGGCGGGGTGCCCGCCGGGCAGGACGAAATTGCGCATCGGGGGCAGGTTCTCATTCATTTTATCGATGGCCTGCTCGAGCAGGGTGATGTCCTCTTCGCGCAGGTCGGGGATCTTCATCTTCGATTTTTCGGGATCGGAGGCTAAAGTGGAGCCGATGGTGAACAGGCGATCCTGCACTTCGAGCAGCAATTCCTTTTCAGATTGATCCGGCGCATGATCGCGCAGCAGGCCGATCCAGGAATTCAGCTCGTCGACCGTGCCGTAGGCTTCGATGCGGATGTGGTGCTTGGGGACGCGCGTGCCGCCGATGAGGGAGGTTTGTCCTTTGTCGCCGGTTTTTGTATAGATTTTCATGGGAGATCGAATCGAATTACGGATCAATACGAATATACGAAGCAAGTGTTCATAACTCCCTGAAGCAACCAAAAGCGGCTCAAAGGCAGATTTGGCGCGGGTTTGGGCGATTCTAACGGCATTTGATAGGCTTTCTTCTGCCTATGGTATGGCCTACTTTTGTGAGTAAACCGTTAGGAACGTTAGCCCTATAAAAGCCCCGTAAATGCCGCTTTTCAGGCCATATAAGCCAACTAAGCCGACCCCATGCGCCGACCGCCTCAAAAGGGCGGTCAGGTCGTTTTATTGGCCCTATGCGAACGCACCACCATTAACCGAGAAAACCGCCCTTATGGAGCGGTTTTCCGGCTTCTGGCAGGTGCGCTAACACCTACCCGAAGTAACAAGCGGTATGCAGTTGCACACCCTTACAAGCTATCTCAAAAATAAGTCAAATGCTGACTCACAATGCCAGTTACATTAAGAAAATCTAAAATCAAAAATGGCTATTCCTTCTATTTCGATATAACCTACAAAGGCAAGCGCTGGACGGAATGGCCTCAAATCCATATCAAAACAACCGCCGAGAAAGGCGAAAATGAAGAGAAGATCGCGCTGGCGAAAAAAATGAAAATCGAGCGCGAACGTGAATTAACAGTTTTAGGAAAGGGACTGCCGGGGGAAGTCAAGTTACGTGAACGGGATTTCTTCGACGTGTACGACGAAATGTGTCTGCCCCGTGTGCGCTCAAAGCACATTTGCGACAATATCCGTAAGAAGATTAAGAAGTACGCAGGCGCGCAGCCGCTGCCGATCTTGGCGATAGATAAACCTTGGCTGAGCGGCTTCCTTGCTTTTCTGAAACGCGAGGGGATCGCGCACAACACCGTACACCAATACTTTGCTTTCGTGGGTACGATCTTGCGCGAGGCCATGTGCGCCGGGTATATCGTGCAAAACCCGTTCAACCTTTTTGGCAGGCATGAGCGCCCGAAGCTGAAACGCGGCAAAGCCGATCATTTAACAGCGGAGGAACTTGACAAGTTTATCCAATGCGAAACCAAAAACGTTGATGAGCAGCTAAAGAAAATGTTTCTCTTTAGCTGCTTTACCGGCCTGCGCTGGAGCGACTGTCAGCGGGTAATGTGGAAGCATGTACGAAAGGTTGTGATCGAAGGAAAGCCGCAACAAGTGATCGTGCTGAAGCAAAAGAAAACCGATGAGCAGGTTTTGGTTCCTATAACCCCTTCGGCGCTGGCGCTGCTGGAAGCGCGCAAGCGGGAAATGATGGAAGGCATCGAGCCGGGATCAAAGTATATTTTCCCGCTTTGGTGTGTGGAGGCTGAGACGGAAGAAAAGCCGCTGCGCCGTTTGATGGCCTCGCACATGCGGCGGTGGGCCACGCAGGCGGAATTTGAACGGCGGTTCCGTTTCCATTTGGCGCGGCACACTTACGCAACGTGGCTAATACAAAATGGCGTTGACCTTTACACGGTTTCCAAACTGTTAGGCCATGCGGATATGTCCGCCACGACGATTTACGCGCACGTTTCCGATCAAATCAAGATGCAGGCGGCGGCGCGGTTGCCGTTCGTGGATATTAGCAAGCGCCCGCAGCAAGCGCCGTTTGCGAAGGTGGCTTAACCTTTGCTGAAAGGTGTAATGAAAAAAGGGGCGCGAATTGCGCCCCTTTTTTTTGCCCGCCAAATTCTGTAAATTTCATACTACTAAAAACCCTAACACATGAGCAACGAAGGAAACAAGCCGCCGGTTGATCTGCTGGTAAAAGATTATTACGAAAAGACCAGGGCGGCATTTAAAGTGCGTGCGTTTGAAATGCAACAGTTCTGGCAGTATTATCTCGCTGGAGACGCGCCGCACGAAAAAGAGCTTGCCCGGCTGTACGAAGCCTTGCGCCTGAGCTATACGCAGCTTTCGACCTACTTCGACCAGCTATTATTTTCCCCGCTCGGCCTTCAGCCGCCCGATTTAAATATCAGCGTGGTGTACGAGCGCCTTTCATCTGATAATTTCGCATTGGCACACCTTCACGAAAGAATAGCCAAGCGAGAGGGCAAGGACAAAGACTATCACAAAGAATTAGAACGGCTTCACCGGGCCAAAGCGCACGACTATATAAAGGCAGCGGAAAAGCACCGCAACCTATCCCGCGAAGATTTTGAAAAGTCGATCACGCGCGGGGATATTCCTATAGATTAGGATTTCATTTTGCGTATGCGGCTGATGGCCTCGGCTTCCAACTCCTCTTTTGTTTTGACTTTAAAGGCCGTGCGCCAGCGGTCGATTTCCTCGCGGATAAAGTAAAGCAGCTTGCCCTGCTTGTAGTGCGGAATCTTTCGCTTGGCCGTCAGCTTGTAGAGATGCGATTCGGAAAGTCTCGTGTAGGCTAAAACTTCCTCCAGCGTGAGCACGTCCTTGCGCACGAGCAGCAGTTCGGCCTGCTGTGCTTCCACGCGGGCGAGGCGCTGCATAATGTTTTCGCAAAGCCCGCGCAGGAGCGTAAGCGGATCAGCTGAGGTAATACTGTCTGTTGTTTCTTCCATTGGTTTCTTTTTGTCTGCAAATAAATACCAGCTTTCAAGCGGACACCGCACATTTTCGCACAACGCCGCACATTTGCTTGGTCTGAGCGACAATTTTTTTTGAAAACGAAATGCCTTAGCCGTTTTGCTGGAGATCTCCAGCCCGAAAGCCCGCCAGCAATTTAAAAAGCGGCAAAACGGAAGTTCATCGGATAAAAAACTCAGCTTGTCGGCAAGACCGGCTCAGCTATCGCCCGGACGCTATTCGTAACTGATTGAAAAGCCCTGAAACCCGTGAAAAATATAGGTTTTCAGCACCATCGTAGCGGTATGTGTGTATATTTGCAGCGACATAAATGCAGGCGTTGAGCGGCATCCCGGTAGCATAGTAGTAGCATCGAAGTAGCTTAGGGAGCAGCCTGCCGGGCACGGATAAGGACACAGTAGGACTAGATTTAAGACACGATACGAATAGAGAAAGAGAAGAAGAGAAGTACCCCCAAGATTTCCCCTAAGTAATTTTTCGAGCGATTAAAAGCAAACACGGCATTATTATATGCTGTGCTCCGCCCTGTGATTTTTTTTGTGTTATATAATGACGTGAAAGAAATGAATAATGGAAACTCATACCCCGATTGCAAAAACCCTTGAGGCTACCATGCCCGCAGAATCCCTTACCGTTACAAAACTTGCAGAGTTATACGATATGGATCGCCGCACGTTGCAAATAAAATTCAAGCAGTATAACGTGTACGAAGCCATCGGCGAGCGTAAAGGCTATTTCCTTTCCCCCAAACAACTATTAATTGCGTTCATCTTATACCAGCCGCCGCCGGGAAAATATTCGCTGGCGTTCTCGCTGATGGAATCGCGCGGTACCATTGCCGAGCTTATCCAGCTTTGGGACCTTGAAAAGTATATGTGATCCGCGGGCGCGAGCACGCGCGCACGTACATAAAGAGCAGACGATTTTTTCGTCTGCTCTTTTTTGTTGCACTGAATTCACCAACGGAAAAGCGCGAAAATGTGCGGTGAAATGTTAAATGATTTGCCAAATGTGCGGCGTTGTGCGGTGTTGTGCGAAAATGTGCGGTGCACGAAAAAAACGTGATATAATCTTTGTGCCATGAGTGCAACACAACTGGGAGTAACGAGCCAATGGGCTGTTTTTTTGTTCGGAGCAGTTTTTAGCTTCCTTACTTCCCCAACAGAAGAAAGTCTGCTTTACTACGCGGTGAAAACATTTATCGGGGGCGCAATATGGTTAGCGTTTCAGATCGTGACCAACCGCATAGCAAAAGGGCAGCAAAAAAATAAGAACGAACAAACCCCTTAAAAAATGGAAGCATTGCTGTACGCCGGTGCGGGCGTAGCCACATGGCAGTATTACCAGCATTTGAAGCGGCAGGCAAACAAGCTGCTGTGGGAAGTGCGCGGGAGCATTTATAGCGTGAACCTGAGCGGTGTCAAAATCAGGCTGGACGTAACGCTGAAAAATCCGACCACTACGGATTTCAGTTTTACGTTTCCATTCTTAACGCTGGGGCTGGATGATGCGGACGTGCTGGCAAGCTCACAGGTGAGCGGTGCGGTGGTGAACTTAAACGGCGGAAGCGAGAAAGCGCTCGACCCGATTTGGATCACCTTACCGATTTCCTCGCTGTTGCGCTTGGGACTGGCGTTCGTCAACGCGGTCACCGAGGGCAAGCAGGGTTTAAAACTGATAGCGAAAGCGCATACCAACGCGCAGCTATTCTTTGGACTTGTGACGCATCAGCTGGACCCGCTGCGTAAAGAGATAACCGTAATTAAATCCCAAAGCGGATGAGTTTTTCGCTGGCCTTATCCGAGGCCGGTGTGGTCAAGACAAGACGAAGGATAAAGGAAATAGCTCCTTACCTGCATTTAGTACCAAAGCCTGCGGGCGAAAACAAAACTGTAAAGCATAATGCGAACGTTTACGATACGGTCAAGTTCATCCCGCAAGTGGTCAAGGCCACACTTAACCAGTCCCGGCAGCTTGCGCGTTACCTGCTGGACAAAGACATAAAGAGAACGTGCCAAAACATTTGGAAGTGGATTTACGATCACATAGAGTACGAAAAGGATGAAAGTTTTCTGGAGCAGGTGCGTACTACAAGCCGCTTGGTTTACGACCAAAAAGGCGACTGCGACTGCTACACTACCACGATCAACGGCCTGATGGAAAACGTGCGGCAAATGACGGGCTGGGCTTTCCAACTTGTCAACCGCATCACCAAGTACGGGGCGGATCATTTTCAACACATCTACCCGATAGTAAAACTGCCAAACGGTGAGCGCATCGTTATTGACTGCGTGACCGAACATTTCAATTATGAAGAACCCTATACGGAAAAAAAAGATTTTCTAATGGATCTCCAACTATTAAACGGCATCGACCGCATCGCCATTCAGCAAAACGACTTTGACGGCTTCGACCAGGAGGAAGACCTCGGCAAACTGAAAGACGTTATTAAAAAAGTCGGCACGGCAGTAAAGACAGCCGCGCAGAAAACAGGAGAAGCGGTCAAGACAGCGGCGCAAAAAACTGGCGCGGCGGTAAAGACTGCTGTACAGAATACGGGCAAGGCGGCTACAAAAGCCGTACACGCCATTAACCGCGTCAACCCGGCCACGGTTATACTTCGCTCGGGGCTTCTTGTAGCGATGAAAGCCAATGCGCTGAACATTGCCGGGCGCATCAAGTGGGCCTATTTGACGGAAGAGCAAGCGCAGAAGCGCGGGCTGAACATGGACAAGTACCGGCAAGTGAAAGCGCTGCGCGAGAAGCTGGAAAAAATTTTCTTCGGCGCTGGCGGCAAGCCTGAAAACTTGCGCGAGGCTATCCTGACAGGCAAAGGCAACAAGGGAAAAGAAGTCTCCGGCTTCGGGGTGATCCCGATCTACGCCATGCGCAGCGAAGGATTAACGGCGCGCGATATTCTGGGCGATGAACTGTACCAAAGCGAGACGGCCGGTTTAACGGGCTTGGATGCCGCGTTCGTTATGCCCGCAGCCGTGACCGCGGCCATAGCCACCATCGCCGCCGCGCTGCAAAAGATCGGCGCGATCATGCCGGGAGAAAGCGAAAGCGACGACCCGGACGCGGCGAGTGCTACGGTGTCACCGGACGAAGCTTCGCCCTCGGATGATCCGGCGGCGGGTAGCGATGCGAGCGGCGCTAGGAACAGGAATGCGCGTAACGGTGAAGAAATAAAATTCACCGAAGACCCCGGCGGCTGGATCAAAGAAAATCCCGGCAAGACGGCGGCAGCAGCCATTACGATTTGCGCGGTGGGCTACGGCGTGTACAAAATGACACGGAAGAAGAAAGAAGCCGAAACAGTCGGCGCGCTTCCTCCCACGAGGAAAGCCCGGCAACTTTCAGGAGCAACGCGGCAACAATATTCCCCGGTCATGCTGGAGGATTAACGATAAAAGAAAAAGAGAAAATGAAAAAAATAAAACAGTCTGCCGAAAACCTTTCCCGGCTCGAACAGCTTGAGGGTAACATGGGCGAACAGGCAAAAGAGTTAATGCCTCCGCTGCTCATTGATCTTGCCAGCGGTTTAGTTGGCTGGTGGATGGGCAAGACCATGAAACGCGCCTCGCTCTTAACCGGGCTGGCCGTTTACACCGCCGGTCGCGCGCATAGCCTGCAAATGGCAATGGAGCGTGAGCGCAAGCGCGCCGGTATGGTGCAAGCTGCCGAAGAAAACAAACACGCCCTGAGCGGAATTTTCAACCGCTATACGGACGTTGAAAGCAAAGTGTACCACGGTGATAGTCCGCTGGTGGCCTTCGGCATGGGTATGATCCTTGGCGGTGCGACGAACGCAGCAAGCCTGAACGGAACGGAAAAGACAGGCGAGACATTTTCAGATCGCGCCAAACGCGCGTGGAATGAAATTACCGGTGACCTGAAATACCGCCTCTACCTTTCCAAAGAGCAAGGCGGCGGCGCTGGTGCGGGCGAAAATACCGCAGCAGAAAATACCGCTCCGCCGGTTGGCGGAACCGAGGACCTGCAGGTGTTCGTTCCCTCGCGCAGCGGTCTGGAACAATTCGATATGAGCGGGCTCGACAGCTTGGAGCAAACTGTCTACGAACACGCCAACGCATTTGAAAGCGGCGTTGGCGAAATTGAAACTGGATACCCTGCGTTGCAAGACGCGGTAACGATTAGCGGAACCGACGAGGATACCGTTGGTGAAGTTTTCCCGGCGCTCATTTAAAAAGTGACGCGCTTTGATGCAAGCGCGAGCGGTAAGCTGCTTCAAACAGCTTGCCTAGCTCTTGCATTGCTTACCCGCACCGCTTTGCGTGCGATGCTCGATCAATAGTAGGTCGACGCGAAGCGGTGCGAATGAATAAATGTTCTTTGAATGTCTATCAATCTTGAAGGTGTTGAACAAAGTGAATACAACAATGCCGGGGCGCTGTACGGCATAAACGAAAACAGCGAAGAGTTTCTCGGGGCGCTTAAACAGATGAACCCGGTCAAGCGCGCACGGGTGATTAACAAGCTGGCGCAGCCTACGGTTCCGAGCAAAGGCAGCCGGGCGGAAATGGAAAAACATTTCGTCGAACTGCCTGCGCACGTGAAGGATCAGCTTACCAAAGGCGACCTGCGTTTGGCCGACACGATTATCTATTCGGTCAAGCCGCTGAGCCAAAAAACCACAAAAATTTTCGAGCCGCAAGATACTCGCCAAGTTTCGCTGAGGAGTTTAAGCGAGGCACGCCTTACGAAAAATAGTGTGCTCCTGGTCTCGGGCATTATCATGCTCGCCGGTGTTGCCGCCAGCGAGACAACGGATGATGCGATGCGCACCAGCTTTGCCAAGATCGAGGCGATCCCGGCGCTGGCGAACGGGGAGTTTTACCTCAAGGCAAATAAAAAAGTGATCGTGCCGGAAGGAACAAGCAACCGCGTGTTTTGTACGGAAAACAATCACCTCGGGCAGCTTGGCTATTACAAGCTGAGCAACCCGCGCCTTATTCACGATGACGTGACCATCGAGTTCATCGTTGAACTCGGAACGACGACCGGCATTGCGGCCAATACGCAAATTTATGTCGGGCTTGTAGGAACGATCACCACGCCCTAACGGGTAAATCGCATATCGGTGAAACAGCGCCGCAGCTTACAAGCTGCGGCGCTGATCGCCGGGAGCGAAGCGAAAGGAGCGAGGGAATGAATACCTACATCAAGCGTTTCGATATAACGGTTGACTCAGCGAATGAAACCTACACGCAGGAGTTCGAGCTTGACAAAGATTTAAAGTTTGTGCGCGGCTTTCTTTTGACGGCCGATCAGGACGATCTTTTGTACTACCGGGGAACAGCCGGAATTTATATCAACGGGAACGAATTTCTGCCCGACGATCACGAGGCGCGCCTGCTGATGACCGGCCTCAACACCGATCCGAACGCGCGGTACTATTCCACGGGCAAAGCCGAAGTGCTGAACGGAAAAATAAAGCTGGTTTATACCGATGCCAACAACGTGAACACCACGTTCGCCGAGTACCGCGTCTCTCTGTACGTGAAAGCTGAAAAAGCATCTTGAAATGAAAACACGGGTAATTATCCGGCAGATCAATTTCCCGGTGAGCGAAAAGAATGTGCTGCGGAATCATTTTACAATCCGCTTGCCCCCGGACGTGGAGGAAGTGATCGCCGTCGACGCAACGGCGCGCGTCGAAGAAACAGGCGCGCGCCATCTGGAAGCCGCGCGCCTGCGGCTGCAAGCTGCCGGGAAGCTGCTTTGTGATTTGCCCGTGCGCTGCGAGGGCACGAATGCAGTATTCACCCGGCAAGCAGGGCCGCAAATGTTTCTCGATGCGTACAACTTCGTTAGCGGGATCAAGCGCAGGCGGCTGGAGATCTCCCTGCCGGGTTCGGCGGGGGTGATCACCGGCTACGCGCTCAACTACACGGAGATCGACCCGGCATACAGTATTAAAATTTACCTGTACTACAGGGCAAAGGAAAAGACAGGATGAAAGCTGAGTTTGTAATACAGTTTTTGCCCCGCATGATGCAGGAGCGCGGCCACGGCGACAACTATACCGTGGCTTACCGTGACGTAGTGGTGGGCGCGAACAAAAGAGTAAAGATCGACGCGGCCAATATGTTTTTCTTTTTCGTGGAAGGCTTTTCGGCTGACGTGGTCATTACTTCGGAAACGGGTATATACGATTTACGAAGCGAACACATCAACGAGCAGCAGCACGAACACACCGGGGAGATCGTGATCGAGAACAGTTCAGAAGAGATTTTACACTTAGAATTTATCGTTGCAATAATTAAAAACAGCTAACAAAATGAAGACAACCTATTCAGTAGAAAAAGTACAGAGCGTTTACGAATACCTGAAAGACTGCAAGCGCCGCGGCTACCCGCGCGCCTATCGCGTCTTGGTTGACGGGGTGGAGATCGTGGCCCGCACCAAAGAGCTTGAGCATTTCCACGATTTCCTGCACTACAGCGGCGAGCAGGCCAAGGAACTGACCATCGCCGTTTATTACCTGCACTTGGTGGACAACGTGTACACGTTTGAATACCGCGAAGGCGATGCGAAGCAAATCCCTTCGCTGATGCAGCGTATTTCCGCAACGCTGGATAAGCTGTATAAGAAATGCGCTCAGCTGCGGGCAGAGGTGAAGCGGACATTGCGCGCAAAAAAATACGAGCGCGTGCGTGAGCTTAAAGTGCTGGACATGGGCGAGAGCATTTTGATCTGTGTGCCGAAAGCTGAATTGAAAAAGCACATGGACGCGTTCGAGGCGGTGACCCTTTCCCAATACCCGCACATGCGCCACGCGCTGCGCTTGGCCCGCAAGGTCCTGTTCAGCTAAGGGGAATGGAACCGATGAAGCTCACGACGGAAAATCTATCCTACGTCCGAACGATGCTAACCAATTACCAAGATTCGGGGAAGGATTTTTCCTACTCGGTAAGGGTTGACGATCGCTTGCCGATAATTTCCCGGTCGAAAAAAATTGACCTCTTCGATACGGTCAAAGAACACATCACCGAGGAGACGTGTTCAGTGACCGTTACCATTCATAAAGGTTCATCGCTGGGCGGGGACTCGATGACGCTGGTAGCGGAAGGCAAAGAGCTACCACCTAAGCCGGAAAAGACGCGCACAGGCCAAGCCCTCGCAGGATTCGATAAGGAAGCTGAAAGGGAAAACCTTCGCAAGCAGTTGGAAACCGAATACGAGATCAAGCACCTGCGCGAGGAAAACAAACGCCTGAACGCGGAAGTAAAAAAAAGCGAGGCGTTCGCGCGCGAAGTGGACATGCTCATCGCCAAGCTGCACGCACGGCGCGACAAGTTGCAAGACAAAGGCATCCTGCAAACGCTTGGGGATTTCGCCGGCAAGTTCGCCGCCACGAATCCCGAGGCGCTGAAGGGAATACCGTTCTCGGATTTCATCGTCGGCCTGTTGCCGAGCAGCAAAACAGCGCCGGAACAAAAAGACCAGGAGGAGCAACCCGTGGACGGAATGGTTTCGATCAGCGCCAAAGGCGCAGGTGAAACCCTGCGCCTGCCGGAAGCCGAATCGCAGCAGTTGGAAGAGTGGCGCGAACTGAAAGAGAATTTTTCCGCCAACGAGTTCAAGCTATGCACGAATCTTTTGTACCTGCTCACCGAAGACAAGCAACTGATTTACCCGGCGTGCCGGTGGGTGAAGCTGAATATTGACCAGCGCAAGCAAGTATTAGCGCAGGCAAGCAAGCCTAAATCGCAACCGCAGGTACGAGTTGAACCAAAGCCTCAACCGCAAGTCGAGCAGGTTGAACAACAACCCGCAGCGCAGCAGCAAACCGACAAAGAAGAAACGCAAGCGGCCGAGGAGCCGCAAGCGCAAACGGGGGAAACCGATCAGGAGCAGGTTTCGCCCCAAGACACAGATTTTGCAGAGCCTCCTGTAACATGGCAGTAAATGAAAAATGGTTTTTGAATTTGATTTGAAAATTGAAGCGCCGACAGCGAACGAAGCACAACGAAAAGCAAAGGCGGGCGGCATTTTGATCGCCCGGCTGAAAACCGACGAACTGGAGAAGCTGGCGCACGTTGTTTTGCATGAGCCGCAGAAGCTGGCGCTCGCCCGCAAATTCCTCTAGCGGTTTGCTCCTTCCGATCACAGTTCTAAAAAAGATGAAAGCAAACGCCGCTGAACAAGAGGCGCCTCGTCCCGGTTTTTGGGGCAGCCTGTCCGACACCGAGCGCCGGGTGATCCTGATCGGCACCGGGGCGCTGATCGTAGGTACCGCAGGATTTTTTATTGCGCGCCGCGCAGTGAACAAACGGCAGACGCGTGTCACGCTGACTAAAGCAACGCAGGACGGCAGCGCGGCCAGCTACGCGATGGAGATCGCGCAAGCCTTCGAGAACAAAGACGACTGGTGGGGAATACAAATCAACGACATCTATAAAACGCTTTATGCTATCCCCAGCTACAAAGTCTTTCGCGAAGTGGAGCGCGAATACAACAAGCTGCCTGACCAGCCGGTGCTCGGCACCGACTTTTTAGAAAAGCTCACGCTCGATGAATCGCGCACGACGAAAATCATTCTTGCCGGTAAACCTGACCAGCTTGGCGCGCGCGTGAGCGGGATGCTATTGCAGGAGTGGGTGTCACGCTTAACCAATGCAGGCAGCGGTTGGGGAACCGACGAGGACGCGATCACGCGCGTGCTCTACGAAATACCCGACAAGGCCGGGGCTGCATTGCTGGACCAAACATTAAAGAACAGCCGCGGCTATTCCCTTGACGAACTGCTCGAGGATGAACTCAGCGGGGAAGAATTGGAAAACGCACGACTAATTATTTCAACCAAACGATGAGCAAAGAAATCACGCTTCAAAACAGAAGCATACCTATCACTTACGATTACGCAGAGGCCGCAGAACAGAAAAAAGGCATGAGCAAAAAAACAAAACTGCTCATTGCGGGCCTAACGCTCGGCGCGCTCGGCATCGGCACCTATGCCTATTTCCAATGGCGGGGAAAAGACAAAGCGGCCAAGCGAAGCGGCGGCTCAGCTGCACCATTTGACAACGGCAGCGGGCAAGAGGAAAAGAACGATCCGCCGCCGGGAGTAAAGAGCGCTGCTCCTGCGCCCGGCTCTACCCCGCCGAGCAGTGCACCGAAGAAACCCGCCAGCGATTTCCCGATCAAGAAAGGATCTCGCGGGGAGAAGGTGCGAGCGCTTCAGCAGGCGCTTATATCCAAGTTCGGCGCGACCATCCTTCCCAAGTACGGGGCGGACGGCCAATACGGAACGGAGCTTGAAAAAGCGCTCAAGGCCAAAGGCGTGCCCACGGTGATCGACGAGGCAACGTGGAAAATTCTAACGCAGGTGGACACGACCGATTTAGCCACCAAGCTCTACAACGCGGCCAAGAGCCGGAATTTTCCCGACACGGTTGCCGCGCTGAAGCAGATACGCTCACCGCAGGATTACAAAATGGTGAGCGAGCAGATCAAGAGCAAGCCGAACATGACGAAGTTTTCCAACAATTCGCTCGTGAATACTTTGTTCGAGGTGTTCACCAGCGCCGATCAGAAACAAACCCTGCAACTGGAATTTCATCGCATGAAGCTGGTGCATGACGGCACCAAGTGGACGATCCCCGAAACGGTGGACGGCATCGAGGCAAAACAAATCATTGCAGCGCGGCCTACAAAAGTTTGGATCAAGGCCAGCCACCCGGTCAACGTAGGTGCGAACACGATTCTCGGCAATGAGGTCGTCTCCGGTAACGGCATTACCATGTTCGACACGGTGGACGGCTTCCGCATGTACGTGATGACTTCGCACGTGCGCTACCTGTAAGAGAGAAATATTTTGAAAAACCAGCGGGAAGATTTTTCTGCCCCCGTTGCTTCCCGCTGGTTTATTGAAACGGGCAGACAACAATTTTTAAGCAATAAAAAAATGAGACCCTTAAAGTACATCGTTATCCATGCTACGGAAACTTCCTCTGAAATCGAAGGCGAGACGTTCGCGCGCATCTGTAAAAGTTTCGGCCGTCCGCCGTTTCATTCGCTCATCAGCCAATTAGGATTTTACTACCGTATGCTCGGCTGCAATATTCCCGCTGACAATATGATGGAGGATAACGAAAGCTGTTACCACATCGCCTACATCGGCGGATTGAACAAGCGCGGCAAGGCGCAGTACACGATGAATGAAATGCAGTCGCACCGGCTTTGGGTAAAGGTGATGGAGATCAAAAAACTTTTCCCCGCCGCCGAGATCGTTATGCACAACGTGGGCTTGGAAGTGGGCGAATGGCTTGAAAAGCAAGGAGAGATTTCCCGGAAGATTTTAAAAAGAAAGGCGTTGTTACAATGCGAGGAGGAGGAAGATTGGGCGTTGGATGGATGGCTGCTCTGTTCAGAGTAAACAATTACGTTCTATACACACGCCCTTTTGAATTGAATATCGTGGGCGTTCGTGCGCCCGAGACGAAGCCCAACAGTTTCGACGATGAAATCCATGTGCTTTACCGGGACGACAAAAACAAGTGGGTGTACCACGTGTTTAAAGCGACCACCGATCCGGGAACGTACTGGCTTCGCAATCCAATGTACGAGCAAGGCACGGCCATACTTGCCGAAGGGCAATACGTGAACGCTTACCAGATCGGTTTGCACCGTCAAAAATACGAGGCGCTTGTTCAGCGCGGGATGCTGACCATTATCCGCGACTACGACCGCGACGCGGTGCTTGACTTCAACAATGGCAACACGTTCACCGGTTCAGGTTTCGGGATCAACATACACCGCGCAAACGCCGCAGGTCAAACTAAAACCGTTGACCGCAACTCGGCCGGTTGCCAAGTGTTTGCCAATGCCTCGGACTTTGAGTTTTTCATGCAACTGTGTCGACACCATCGCTCACTGTACGGCAACCAATTCACCTATACGCTGGTCGACCTGCGCGCGCTGCTGCGTGCCGGGCGGCGCACGGTGCTGGCGGGTGTAGCCGGTGTGAGCGCTCTGCTCAGCGGTGCGGCGCTGGCGTTAATGAACGATATAAAAACATGAAGGCAGAAGCACAGGAACGAATAAAAACCCCGCTGAATATTTACGGCGGGAAATCGCGGCTGCTCAAATACGTGCTGCCGCTGGTGGAAGCTGCCGGGGCCGAAACCTACGTTGAGGCGTGCGCAGGCGGTGGGGCGGTTTTCTTCGCCATGCTGCCGTGCCGCAAATCGGTGTTGAATGACATTAACAACAACATCGTCGCTTTTTATCGTGCGCTGAAAAATACGCCCGCGCAGCTTGCGCGCCGGATCAGCGCCACGCTTTACAGCGAGGGCGAGTTCAGGCGGGCGCGCGAAATCTTTTTCGACAAGACCAGGCGCAGCGACCTTGAGCGCGCGTGGGCGGCGTGGGTGGGCTTTCATTTCGGTTTCAGCAATTCGCCCGGCTCTTTCGGTTTCGATCATGACGGGACGAAGATCAATGCCAACGCCCGAAAGCGCGAAGCGTTCCCGGAGCTTGCAAAGAAATACGCGATGAAGCTGGAGCGCGCCGAGATCGACGCTTCGGACGTGCTGCGCGTGATCAAGCGCCACGACAAGCCCGGTACGCTCTTCTACGTCGACCCGCCGTATTTCAATTCCGATATGGATTACTACAGCGGCTACACGGAGGAGGATTTTGAAAAGTTGCTCAAGGCGCTCAGCGGGATCAAAGGAAAATTCGTGCTGTCCTCTTACCCGGCTGAATGCTTGGAGCGCTACACTGAAAAATACCGCTGGCGACAGCGCAGAATTACGCAGAGCATTTCGGTGAACAACCGCAACGGCGCAAAGCGAAAGAACAAAGTGGAAATGCTCACGTGGAATTTCGACGAAAGCCGTGTCTCAGCTGCACTTAACGGATCAGCGCACCCGGTATTCCTTATTGCCCGGATGCTGGAGTTGATCCTGCAATACAAAACCCAATAAAAACGAAAACAACAAATGACAAGAGAATATTATGAAAAGCATGTTCGCCCGAACGTAAAGACGGGCGACCTGATGTTATTCCGTGGTAAAAGCCTGCTGGCAAAAACCATTCAATATTTCGATGATGCCAAATGGAACCATATCGGCGTGGTGTTTCGCACCGCCGGTCGCTTCTTCATCGTCGACAGCAACCGCCGCGGCGTTCACCCGGAATTCTTAAGTGAGCGTTGCATGGATAACGTAGAAGTGGCCGTGATCCGTCCGCGCACGGCATTCCACCAAGAAAAGCAGAAAGCCATGTGCAAGCTGATGAGCGAGGCGGACGCAGGAATCAAATACGATTTTTCCCTGCTGGCGCGCATTGCCATCGCGCGCAAAACTGGCGTTGATCTTGCCGCGCTCGGCAACGAAAAGAAAGACATCTGCTCGGAATTTGCCCGGCGCTACGCGCTGAAAGTCGGCATGACGCATTACGACAATCGCCCCAACTGGATCACCCCGCAGGACTTTGTGCGTATGCACAATTCGCAGGCGGCGGAGCTTATCGAATTTGGAAAAGAAGCAGATGCGCAGCTACGCTAACGAACTCGGCACCACGCGGAAGAAAAAGCGAAAAGCGCCGCCGAAAATTCGCAAGGAGCCAAAAGAAAAAAAGCAAAAAACTTCGCTGGTCAATTCCATCGACGTACAGGTAAAGCTGCTGCGCCGCTTCCGCCTCATGACGCGCGAGGGCTGGATGTACACGCACACGGAAGTGGAGACGTTCATTAAGAAGCTGCAAAAGGCCATTTACGAAACGCCGATCCGAAAGAGCGACCGGTATGCCGCGCAGATCGAAGAGGCGCAGCGCTTCGTTATCAATGCGTACAACAACCGTGGCGCTGGAATGATCGGAATTAAAATTCCTGCGGCATTCCGGCAGGAGCTTGAGGTGATCGCCAAGAGCGAAAAGGTGCGCCCCTCGGTTGCGCTCTTAAAGCGAATTGTGGGATGTGTGGGCCTGCCGTACAATAAAGCGGCCAAGCGTTTTAAGAATATCCGCAAGGCGCTCGACTTCATGCACGAGCGCGGGCTGGTTAAAGAGAGCGACCCGTATTACGACATGCTGCGCACATGCGCGCGCGCGCTCGACAAGGCCATGAGCAACCATAAGCCGCTGCAAATTTCTTCGGCCATGCTCAGCGGCCTGAACGGGATCATCCGAAAGGAAACGTCTTTTTAGATAGCGGGGCGGGGGAACTGCACGGCGTAGATCAGCAGGACTTAAATCTGGAAAGGGAACTGCTCGAGGCCGGTGAACATATCCCACCCGCTCCCGCTGCGACCATGACCGCCAAAGAAGCGGTCAAGCTGGATATTAAAAAGATTCCTTTCGGGGAGTATTACGGCAAGCTGCTCGGCCATCCGCAGCCGGGCTTTTTAATGATCGTGCACGGCCCGCCGTGGAACGGCAAAACGTTTTTCTCGGTCGGCTTTGCAAAATACTTGGCTGAAAACTTCGGCAACGTTCTATACGCAACGCCCGAGCAGTACGGGTCGCTTGCGCTACAGAGCTTGCTTAGCGAGGTCAAGGCCGGGGAGCTTACCCAAATGGTATTAACCAAAAAGATACAGGACGCTGGAGATCTCCGGCGTTTTGATTTTTTGTTCATCGACTCGGCCACGGCTCACCGTTTACGCACACCGGATATTGAGGCATTGCGCGAAAAGCACCCGAGCTTGTGCATCGTCGTCATTTTGCAAAGCACCAAAGACGGCGGCTTTCGCGGCGGGCAGGAATGGGCGCACGATGCAGATATTAAGCTGCGAATTGAAAACTGCACGGCCTACGTGGACAAAAACAGATTTCTGACGCAGAAGCCCGAGCCGCTCCCGGTTCCTTTTGCCAAGCTAAAGGCGCAGGGCAAAGACCAGGAGGCGGCCGGTGATCCGGCGGCGCTTAACGTTTTTAAAAACGTTCGGTTGTTAAAGTAGCAGTAAGACTCGCGGGGAATGAATAGCACAAAGGCCGGGTTGCTCCCGGCCTTTGCTGTTTCTAAAAGAAGCGGCGCGTCAACCCCAAAGACGCGCCGCTTACTTAACACTAACCACGCCGGGCGGCGTGGCAACGCAAATTTATTCCTTTTCCTTTTGCTTGCTTTTTTTTGTTCGCAGCAATTCTTTAAGAAAACTGTTCTCCTCTTTCAGGCGTTGGTTTTCTTCCCGCAGTGGTGTGTAATATTGGAAAAAATCGTGCTCGAGCGCTTTTGAAATTCTAGTGAGCAGTTCGGTATCTATGGTTCGCCGTTTGAAAATATCGTACACGTTCTCGCGTGAACTGTTTAAACGGCGGCTGAGTTCGCTAACGCTCATCCCTTTTTTATCGAACACCTGTTTGATCTTCTTGCCTATCTGAACTGCCATACGGCAAAACTGTTCAAAATGATAAGCTGCCGGTAAACATCAACGGCTATTGTATTTTATACAAGTGTTTAATATTAGTACACGGTATTATTAAATATTTATACATTTGGCACAACACGACAATGTTACAACACCAGCTTAAAGAAAGGCATCGGGAATGTTCGGAAAGTTTTTGGACCGTTTCGGAAAGTAATACCATGCAGAACGCTTTCCGTTTCATACTTTCCCGACAAAGTTTCCGGGACCGCCCGGAGCCCCCCGCTCTTAACCGATGAGAGCGCGCGGCCGGTGACGCAGGTCTGTGAATTGCCTTACGGGTTTCCCTGCGTCCCGGTCTTTGGGGCAAACTGGTCAACGTTGGACGTGTTAAACAATGCCGAAAATAAATTTGACTTTGGCAACCAAATGTTAATATATTCGTCCTCCCGTTGAAAATGCACTTGCTGAACCTCAATAAATATCCCTTTACCTACTAACGTCCCGTATCACGGATTTGGCGATCCGCCGACTATGAGCAGTCGAACTTGGACAACGAGAAGTAGAACGTAGCGAATAAATGAAGTGATCGGCGCGGACCTCCCCCGAATGCGCGCCTGCCCCGCAACGTAAGCCGGGGTAACGGATTTTCTTTTTAAAACATTTCAGCGCGCAAGGGCAAAAAGCTGCCTGCCCTTCGTGCTGCCCGGAAACAGGCAGCATAAAAAAACATGCCCCCGGCCGCTCGGACAAGCATCACCGGGGAGCATAAAACACTACTGCGTATGAATCATACACAACAGTACGTCAAAGTTAAGTGGTGGCCTCCATTGTTGCTACTGCTTGTTTCTTTCATTTTGTTAAACAGCGCCAGCGCCCAGCCGGGCAATACCTGCTCGACAGCAGAAGAATTTTCCGGCGATAGCGATACCTGCGTAACGGACAGCATTCAGACCGGGCAGGTAGAATGGTTTTCTTTTAACGCATCCAATGACACGGCAAAGGTGGTAGTGACGAATCTTGCCAAGCTGCAAGGCCATATCACCCGCTTGGAAGCCTTCACTGCTCCCTGTCCGGGAACGGGGTTCGGATCTCCTGTAACGGCA
>Ga0196978_1000111_pt1 | contig 41305 bp, 57 predicted proteins | sample S3v_2013CmetaG_FD_155491 | JGI IMG/M metagenome (GOLD analysis project Ga0196978, IMG submission 155491) | Soil microbial communities from Anza Borrego desert, Southern California, United States - S3+v_20-13C | ecosystem: Environmental > Terrestrial > Soil > Desert | place: USA: California... | reverse complement strand
AGTACTGGTACGTCGAGCACTCAACCCGCAAACGCGTGCGCCTCGATGACGGCTCGTGGAGCTTCGAGGACGACGTCCCCGAGGGCCGGTCCGCCGCCGAGGGCGACGGCGCGCGCAGTCGTGACATCGACGTGCGCACGGTGAAGTGGTGCAAGCTCACCGCCGCCGACATCCTCGAGGAGCAGGACTGGGACGGGCGCTATATCCCCATCGTCCAGGTGCTCGGCAAGGAATACAACATCAACGGCGAGCGGGTGTATCTCGGGATGATCAGCGGCGCGAAGGATGCGCAGCGGTCGTATAACTACTTCCGCTCGGCGCAGACCGAAGCGATCGGCCTGGCGAAAAGCGCGCAGTGGCTCGTCGCGGAAGGACAGCTGGAGAACTACGAACGCTGGTGGCAGTCGCCCGAGAACCTGCCCTACCTGCCGTACAAGCCGACAGCGCTCAACGGCCAGCCCGTCCCGCCGCCGAACCGGATCATCGCGGAGCCTGCCATCGAGGCGATCACGTTGGCCGTACGGGAAGCGGACAACGACATTAAGGCCACGACAGGCGTGTTCGATCCCAGCCTCGGGAATTTCTCGAGCGGCGAACGGAGCGGCAAGGCCATCTCACGCTTGCAGGAGCAGGGCGAGCGCGGGAACAGCAACTATCTCGACCAACTCGCGCAGGTGAGCATGGTCTACGAAGCGAAGATCCTGCTGGACCTGATCCCGAAGGTCTACGACCGGGCCGGGCGGATCGCGCGCATCCTCGGCATCGACGACGAGCCGAAAGCGGTGATGCTGAATCAGCCGTTCGTGCGCACGCCGGATGGCGAGCCGCAGCCGCTGCCGGCCGGGATGCCCGCACCGAAACAGGCCGAGCATTACAACCTCGCAGACGGGCAGTACAGCGTCACCGTGAGCGTCGGTAAGGCCTTCGGGACGCAGCGCCTGGAGGGGGCCGCGATGATCGGGGATCTGCTCGCGGCGGCGCCCGCACTCGCGCCGGCGATCTCGGATCTCTGGGTCGGGCAGATGGATTTCCCGAAGGCGCAGGAGATCAGCGACCGGCTCAAGAAGCTGTTGCCGCCGCCGTTGCAGGAGCAAGCCGAGGGACAGCCGGATCTGCCGCCGCAGGTCCTGCAGCAGATGCAGCAGGCGCAGCAGATGCTTGATGCACTGACGCAGCAGGTCAACGTCCTGACCGACAAGCTGCAGTCGGAGGAAGCGAAGTATCAGGCGCAGGCGGCCATCAAGCAGATGGAGCTCGAAAGCCGGGAGCGGATCGCCGCGATGCAGGTGCAGGCACAGCTCTTGGAGACGCAGGCGAAGATCCAGACGCAGGAAGCCATCGCGCTGGTGAAGGCGGAGATCGATCGGCTGAAGGCGGAGTACTCGCTAGTGGATCACCGGGAGTCGCGGGTGGGGCAGCAAATCGCGGAGACGGTGACGGGCGGGAACGGGGAGGCACGACTGGAGTAACCAATGCTGATCACGCTGCTGGTGCTGGTCGTTATCGTCGCGCTCGTGCTGTGGTTGCTGGAAACGCTCCCGCTCAGTCCGCAGTCGCGCACGTTGCTCCGCGTGCTGGTCGTGATCATCGCGATCGTCGTGCTCTTGAACATGCTCGGCTACTTGGGCGGAAGGGCGCTGCCATGAGTGCGACGGCACCCACGAACGCGCAGACCCCGACGTGTGCGCATTGCGGCTGTCTGATTCAAGGCGGCTTCTATGTGACTGAGTTGCCGCACACGCACGCGGGTCCACGAGAATATCGGTTCTGGCATCAAGAGTGTTTAGAAACGCAAGCGGAACTCGTGACCGACGACGACCACGATGAACATCGCGGATAACACCGAGCTTGACTTCGACGTGAGTTCTTCGGTGCCGGACGTGCCCGAGCCGCCGTCGGCGCCATCACCGGCCGCGCCGGGCGATCCAACCGAGGAGCCACCGCCGCCGGAGCCGTCGACGCAGCCGGACCCGGCGGCGCCTGCTGCTCCCGAGGTGCCCGACGACGACGCGGAGGACTCTGCTGATCCGCCCGATCTGGCGAGTGAAGCAGGCCGCGAACTGGCGAAGAAACGCTGGCGCAGTCATCAGCACCGCATCAACGACCTGACGCAGAAGCGGCGCGAGGCCGAACGGCAACTGGTGGCCGAGCGTGCGGAGCGTGAACGGCTCGCCCGTGAGCTGGCGTCCCACCGCGCCCCTCCGTCCGTTCAGCCGGAGCCTGTATCGCGCCGGGATGCCGCTCCGGGCGAGTCCTTCCCCGCCTTCGAAACATGGGTGCAGGAGGGCCAGAACCAGCAGAAGTCGTACGAGGATTACATCCGGGCCGCGGCCCGCTTTGAGGCGCAACAGATTTTCGCAGCCGAACGCGACCGCATCGCGCAGGAGGCTGCTGCTCGTGAGGCGTTCGAACAGACGCGCACGTTCGCGGAACGTACCGCGCAGTTTCGGACGACGCACGCCGACTACGATGCGACCGTGGGCGCTGTCACGGATCCGCTCAGCGCATTGGTTCGGCAGGCGATCCTGGAGTCCCCACTAGGCCCGTCCCTGCTGTACCACCTCGCCACCCATCCGGAGGATCGTCAGCAGGTGATCGCGACGAATCCGGATGGGCGTGCGCTTCGCTATTTGGGGAAACTGGAAGCGCGTCTGGAAGCTGCCACGACCGGCCCAGCCCGGACGCCTGCGGTCACGACTGCGAAACCACCGATTAAGCCGGTCGGTGGGTCGCCTGTCAGCGGGGACAGCCCGCCCGATCCGGATTCTGAAGACCTCGATGCGCATATCGAGTTCTACAACCGGCAGGAGCGTGGACGCCGCCGCTGAGTGATCAGCAGGTGGATCGATGGCAACCAATACCCTCGTGACCCCGACGTGGGTCACGAAAGAGGTCGCCCGCGGCTACGTCAACGAGCTGCGGTTTGCGGCCAACGTGAACCGGGACTACGACGATGCCTTCCGCGTGGCGGGCGCGAAGGTCGGCTACACGGTCAACGCGCGCCTCCCGCAGCGCTTCATGGTGACGCGCGGCGAAGCGCTCCAGCTCCAGCCGCTGCTCGATCAGACGGTCCCGATCAGTCTGACGACGCAGAACAACATCGCGTGGTCGTACTCCAGTGCGGACGCGACGATGCTGATCGAGGAAGTGCGCGAGCGCCGGATCAATCCGGCCGCCGAAGCGCTCGCCAATGCGGTGGACGTCGCGGGCTTCGAAACGGTGTATCCCGACGTCTACAACGTCGTGGGCACGCCGGGTGTGACGCCGACGACCAACAGCACGTATCTCCAGGCGGGCGCGAAGCTGACCAACATGGCGGCGGGCACGGGACGTCGCGTGGCGATTCTCGACCCGCAGGCGCGAATCGGGCTGGTCAACGCGAACTTCGCGCTGTTCAACCCGAGCGCCACGATCAGCGCGGCCTTTCGCACCGGGCAGTTCAGCGGCGAAGTGCTCGGCATCGGCGGCTGGTTCGAGTCGCCGAACACGGCGAAGCACACGACGGGCACGTTCACGGCCTCGACGCCCGTGGTCAACGGCGCGGGCCAGACGGGCTCAAGCCTCGTCACCTCCGGCTGGGCGAGTGGCGCGACGACGCTGAAGCGCGGCGACGTCTTCACGATTGCGGGCGTCTACGGGATCAATCCGCTGTCGTTCCGTTCGACGGGATCGCTCCAGCAGTTCGTGGTCACGGGCGACGTGAGCGATACGGCGGGCGCGATCACGATCCCGATCAGCCCGAGCATCATCACCAGCGGGCAGTTGCAGAGCGTCGATACCTCCCCGGCCAACAGCGCGGCGATCACGGTGCTGGGTTCGACGGGCTCGAGCGGCGGCACGCTGGCCACGACCGTCAGCCCGCAGTCGCTGGTGTACGACCCCGACGCCTTCGCGCTCGTCGCGGCGGATCTGTCGCGGGATCTCGCGGGCGCCGAAGTGACCCGTGTCGCGAGTCGCACCGCGGGGATCAGCATTCGACTCGTGCGGCAGTACCAGATCACCACCGACGGCAACCCGAGCCGTCTCGACATTCTGTACGGCTGGGCGACCATTCAGGCGTGGCGCGCCGTCCGCGTCGCCGGCTAAGGCCGTGCAGGAGGAGTACAGCATCATGGCCATTACGACGACGACCTTAGCCGCAGGGCTGGATATCAACAGCAACCTCGTGAAAGTGACCTCGGCCACGGGCGCCTCGACCTCCGGCTGGATGCAGGTGGACGGGGAGTTCATGATCCCGGTGTCGATCACCGGCACGACCATTCAAGTGCGCAGCCGCGGCAAGTTCGGCGGGGCCGCGAAGACGCACAACGCGCTCGCGCCGGTGTCGTTCGGGCTGGCGGAGGATCTGAACGTGCCGCCGCCGTCCGACACCGCGCAGCGGAACCTCAGCGACCGGGACATCCAGAGCTACAGCGTCAACGGCGCGGTGGACATCAGCAAGTTGACGTCACCGCGGACGGACATCCTGATGACCAAAGCGGGCGTCCTGGCGCTGACGCTGGCGGCCCCGACGGCGGCGATCGATGGCTACGAAGTGACGTTCATCGCCAGAACGGCCAACGCGCATACCGTGACCCATACGGCGGGGTTCTCGGGCGATACGACCGCCAGCGACGTGGCCACATTCGGCGGCGCGATTGGCGACTCGATGACCATCAAGGCCGTCAACGGAACGTGGTTGGCGACCGCGCTCAAGGGCGTGACGATCGGCTAACGGTTCGGTCTGGGACGTCTCGAGGGGAGGATGGCGAGGCGTCCCTTTTTCCGCATGAGGACAGCACATGGCGAACGATCAGCAGCAGAAGACCGAACTGACCGACGAGGAACAGGCCGCGCTGGCAGCCGGTCAGACCGTCACGGTCGATCCCAACGATCCCAAGCACTTTCCCGACGGTGATCCGTCCAAGCGACCGGGCTATGCCGAATATCCGCGCATGGCGTATCACCAGAGCGGCGTGACCAAGGTGGTCGGGTCGGAAGACGAGTGGAGCGCGCTCGGCGAAGGTTGGGGGGAGACCGCCATCCCCGAAACCGACGAAGCGCGACACGAGGCCGCGATCCGTCAGCAGAAGCTGGCCGTGAGTCGGAAGATGGGCGCGGAAGCCACCGCCGCGCCCGTGGCGCAGGTGGAAGTGATCAATCAGCCCACGGCTGAGGAAACGGCACACGCGCGTGACCAGCAGGCGCAGGCGCTGGACGGCGAACAGCAGGCGCGGCAGGCCGAGCAGGACCGCACCGCCGGGAAGGGACGGACGTAATGGGTGTCATCCTGAGCCCGGAATCCGCCGTTGCCAAAGAACTCGCGCGGTTCGACGGGCCGTACGTGTACCGCGAGTATCCCCGTGCTCTGTACATGGCGCGGCGGCACAAGAGCGGCCAGTGGCGGGTGCTCGATCCTGAAGACGAAGCGTTCTCGGCGGGATCGATCCGTTACGTGAAAAACGACGCGGAACTAGAACGCGCCTTGGCGGATGGCTGGCGGCGTTCGACCCGTGAAGCGCTCGACTACCGCGAAGCGCTCGAGCAAGAGATCGCCCGCGCCGCCGCGGAGCGCCACTTCGCCGATCAGCGCCTGAGCGCGAAGGCGCAGGCGGAAGCGAAAGCCGCCGACGAGGCGACCGATGCGCATGTCGCGGACATTCCGGCACCGAAGAAGCGCGGCGGGTGGCGTCCGCGCAAGCCACCACCGGACGGACCGGCGGCGGCATAGGGGGACACCGGACCGGCAGTGTTCACCACCGGCCCGGCGGGCTACTAACGCGGGATGGAGCCCCGCGCGTTCACCTGCCGGGCGTTATCGGCCGTACATGCGGAGGGCTTCAGACCGTGATGGCCTGAGTGGCAGAGAAAGGGCACAGCGCGGGGGGCGTCTTTCAGCCCGGTGCGGACTATGACATCGGTGGGCGGTGGCGGTTTCTCGGCCCCGTACCGCTGATCGGTGAGCATCCGGTGCTGCACGAAGGCAGCGACCTTTCCGCCCTGGGTGGAGTGGCGGGGCCCATGGGACCTCCAGGCCCGCCTGGCGAACGCGGCGAACGCGGGGAGGTCGGACCAGAAGGGCCACGCGGGCTGATTGGTCCCGAAGGCCCGGAAGGCCCCGAAGGGCCGCCCAGCACGGTCGCCGGCCCGAAGGGGGATCGTGGCGATCCGGGGCCCCCTGGCGCGGATAGCACCGTCCCTGGGCCCGCCGGCGAGAAGGGCGAGAAGGGAGATCGCGGCGATCCCGGCCCTGCTGGCGCCGATAGCACGGTGCCAGGGCCGAAAGGCGATCCGGGCGACGTCGGGCCACCGGGGACGACGGACTGGAACGGCCTGACGAACCGCCCGCCGACGTTCCCGCCGAGTGCGCATACCCACGCGCAAGCGGACGTGACGGGGTTGACGGCGGCGCTGACGGGCAAAGCGGACGTGAGCCAGCTGCACGCGCAGCAGCACAGCGTCACGAGTCTTGCGGACCATGTGTTTCCCGGCGGGACGACGAACTTTCTGCGGGCCGATGGGACCTTCGCGGCGCCGCCGAGTGGCGGCAGCAGCGGGCAGGCACTCGGGATGGTGACCCTGGCCCCGGGGACGACAGCAATGGCACTCGCGACGCACGTGAACGTGAAGACCTCGCCCAGTGCGACGGCTACGCTGACGACGACGGTCCCGGCGGCGGGGGTGCGGTGTTCGCTGGTGCTGGTGCAGACGGCGACGACGGCGAAGACGATCACGTTCGGGACGGGGTTCAAGCCGCAGACGACGCTGGCGCTGGGGACAACGGCGAACCGGCAGTTCGTCGTGAACTGGATCAGCGATGGGGTGTCGCTCATTGAGACGGGACGCACGGCGGCGATCCCGACGTAAGGAGGACGAGCTATGCGGCGCATCGCGCTGCTGGTAATACTCGGCACAGTCAGCCTCTCGGCGCAATCCCGCGTCACCTATGAATCGATCACCGTCGCGGGGACGGCGATCGGCCTCACCGACGCGATCATCCGGCCTCCAGGGGAGCCGCAGCAGACGGCCTGCGAAGGGCGGCTGGAAACCGCGCAGATCCGCTACCGCTTCGATGGCACCAACCCGACGGCCAGCGAAGGTGTGCTGCTGGAGGTGGGCGACGTGCTGCAGTTGCGGGGCACGACGAACTTGGTGCGCTTCAGAGCCATTCGGACTGGCGGCACGAGCGGCGTGCTGAAGGTCCATTGCTACCAAGAGGCGCGATGACTCGCAAGCTGTTGCTCATCGGCCTCGGCGTGGGCGTGCTGTTCGCGCCGAGTCTCGCGCAGGTCACGATCCGGCCGAAGCCGGTGAACGCGGTACGGGTGCTCTGTGCGTCGGCCGTCGCGGTGAGCGCCGCGGCCGATACCACGGAAAACGTGCTGGCTACGTGTACGGTTCCAGCCAACGCGTTGGGCCTCAGTGGAACGCTGCGTATTACGACGACGTGGGCCTATACCAATAGTGCGAATACCAAGACGCTGCGCGTGCGGTACAGCGGGGCCGCAGGGACCGCCTTTACCTCCCTGGCGCCCACGACCACGGCCAGCGCGTACCTGCTGACCCTCATCACCAATCGAAATGCCACCAATGCCCAGATCGGCGGCGCGTTATCCACGGGTTTAGGGTTCAGTGCCAGTTCGGGGGTCGCCGTGACCGCCAGCGTGGTGACGACCGCCGACACGACGGTGGTGATCACCGGCCAGAAAACCGTCAGCGGTGAGACGCTGACGCTGGATCGGTATCTCGTGGAGTTGATCGTCCTGTGATCTATTACGTCCGCACGACCGGCAACGATACGACAGGCGACGGCAGTGCGGCCCTGCCCTGGTTGACCCTGTCGAAAGCGCAAGCCACCGTGACCCACGGCGACACCGTGCGGATTGGGTCCGGCACGTATGAGGAAAGCACGGCGGGCGCCGGCTACTTCAACATCAACCGCACCTTCACGGATTGGGTGACGTTTGAATCCGAGACGGGCGTGGCGGCTGATGTCGTCATTCGCGGGGCCGCGAACGCGACCTACAACACGCTGACGGGCGCGGCGAATGCGTACTACCGTTTTCGACAGGTGACCTTCGGCTCGCGCCTGAGCACCAACACGTCCGCGGTGCGCATCAGCCAGACGGCGCGGCTCAGTTTTCTCGGGTGTCGCTTTGTCGCCCCGACCGATCCGGGATCGCAGCGGTACGGCCTGCAAGCGACCACGTCGGGTGCCGTGGCGATCAATTACCTCACCCTCGATGGCTGTACCGCCACGGTCGGCGGTAACACCAATGCCCGCGCGATCGTGATTGAAGGCGTGCAATCGACGGGCGGATCGGTTTCGGCCTCGGTCGTGCGCGCCTGCACGGCGATGGGTTCGCTGGGAGCGCTGTATCTCTCCGGCGTGGTGACCGGGTTCGAAGTGGACGGGGGGACGTTTACTGGCACGGGGGCGTACGGCGTGCAGGTCGGACAGGATTCGCATACCGCCATCGGCACGCTGACGGGGTCCATTCGGGACGCGACGATCACCACCGCGACGGGCACCGGGCATGGGCTGCTGATCGGCGCGGGCGCCTCGGCGATTCAGATCACCGGCTGCACGGTCAACGGGGCCGATTATGCCATCGTCCTGAAAGAGTCCGCTGGACATGCTGTGTCGGGCTGTACGGCCGAAGGCGGATTCGTCCATGCTACGAACGGCAGTGCCCTGTACTGCAAAGCGGCAGTCGGCTGTCTCATTGATACCTGCACGTTGACGACGCGCACGGGCACGCACGGCGTCGTGCGCGTCGGCGTCGGCGATACCGGCAATAAGTCCGGCACGATCACTGTCACCAACACGCGCATCAACGCGTACGGCGTGCCGGCCTATGAATGGGCCGACAGCAGCGGGGACAGCGGCGGCGGCGTGGTCGATCGGAACACGTTCGAACTGACCGGCGCGGGGACGTTCGGCAGCGTCTACGGCACGGCGGGCATTACGACGTTCAACGGCCTGCGCACGGCGTGGAGTACGTATGGGGACGGCTCCAATGACGCGAATAGCACCGTCTATGTCGCGCCTCCGACCCCCTCGCCCGTGGTACCCGCGGAAACCGCCCTGACGCAGACGGTGCGCGACCTGATTACCCGCGCGTTGCGGCTGCTCGGCGTGCTGGGCGAAGGCGAACGGATCTCGTCGGGACAAGCGAGTGACGCGCTGTTGACGTTCCAGACGTGGATCGACGCACTCCGGGCCGAGTCTCTGTCGCTGGCCACGCTGACGCGCAGCACGCACAGCCTCGCGGCGCAGAGCAGCTACACCGTCGGTCCCGGCGGGGATCTCAACATCGTGTATCCCGCGTACCTCGACCGCGTGGCCCTGATCGACGCGGCGGTGACGCCCACCTCCGAGCGCCCGCTAGGGATGTTCACGGACGCTTCGTGGGCAAACCTGCCGCAGAAAGCGCTGACCGCGACCGAGCCGCACAGCGTCTACTACTCGCCCGGCTTTCCGTTAGGGACGCTGCACGTCTATCCGGTCCCGACCGCGGCCATCCAGCTCGCGTTGTATGCCCCAGGTTCGCCGCTCACGTCTGTCGCCAGTCTCGACACGGTGATCAGCGTCCCCCCCGGCTGGGCGCGGATGCTGGTCAGTAACTTGGCCGTGGAACTGGCCGAGGAGTACGGCAAGCCGGTGAGTCCGACGCTGCTGGAGCGGGCGAGTGAGAGCAAAGCGGCGGTGAAACGCAGCAACACGCGCATCCCGCCGCGGATCGGCATTTACGGCGAACAGTACGATATTCACTCCGACCGCATTTTCGTGCGATGAGCAATGAGTTACAGACCCTGGTGGCCCAGCACGAGCGCACGACGATGTACCTGATGCGGCTCGTCTCCCGCCTCGGCGATCTGGAGCTGAGCGAGCGCGTCGCGGTCGTGGCGGCGGAACTGCCGACGCTGCGGGCACGGGTGTGCAGCCTCAGCGACGACGTCCATGCGGCGATCATCGCGGACGCCACCAACCGGGTCACGGATGCGGATCGACGGATCGGGCGGATCGAGCGGCGGCAGGTGCCGGAACGGCGGAAGGCCAGCTGATGCCGGTCTTCCAGGGATTCGTGGGCGGGACGTATCAGGCACGCAGCCGCGTGGTGAGTGCCGACAGGGCGGTCAATCTCATCCCCGTGACCGTCGAAAAGGACGGCGCTGATCCGGCGACGGTGTTCTACTCGGCACCCGGCAAGCGCATCTACATCCCCGACGCCGCGATCTTCGCGCCGGATCCGCCGATCAGCGGGCAGATGTTCGATGACCGGCCCGTGCGCGCCCTGTTCGCGCAGGACGGGCGGGCCTTTGCGGTGGTGGGGGGCATCTTCGCCGAGATTACCCCTGATGCGGTCGGTGGCCCGGTGACCACGCACGGCACGGTGGCCGTTGGACCCGAGCCCGCGACCATCTCGAGTAACGGCCAAGGCGGGCACCAGCTGTTTATCACCTCGGGCGGCGAGGGCTACATCTTCGATCTTGCGAGCGATGTGTTCACGCCGATCACCGCCGCGGGGTTCCCGACCTATGCCGTCATGGGGTTGTTCGTGGACGGCTACTTTCTCGCCTTGGAGAAGGACGGTATCCGGTTTCAGTACTCCGACATTTTCGACGGCCTCTCCTGGGATCCGAACGATGCCGCCGTGCGATCGTTGGGATCCGACAACTGGCTGGCGGCGATCAACCTGCAACGGCAAGTCTGGCTGCTCGGCTCGGTCAGCAGCATCGCCTACTACCAAAGCGGCGCGGCCGATGAAGTCTTCCAGCCAATTCCCGGCGCGTATATGAGTTTCGGCATCGAAGCCCCGTTCAGCGCGGCCGAACTCGATAACACGGGATTCTGGCTCGGGCGCAACAAGGACGGCGCCGGGATGGTGATCAAGGCGCAGGGCAGTTCGCCCGTGCGCGTCTCGACGGATGCGCTCGAACACCTCTGGCGCGGCTACGCCCGCCGCGACGATGCGATCGGCTATGCCTACCAGGAGGAAGGCCGGACGTTCTACGTGCTGACCTTCCCGACCGCCGACGCCACGTTCGTCTACGACGTCTCGACGGGCTTGTGGCATGAACGCGGCCGGTGGTCCACCGCCCGCGGCGAGTACGGGATGGATCGGTCGTGCTGTCACTGCTACGCCTTCGGCAAGCACCTGGTAGGCGATCCCGAGGCCGGGACGATCTACGAGCAGTCGCTGGCCTACCACGATGACAACCTCGGCCCGTTGCGCCGGATGCGCCGCGCGCCCCACATCCGGCAGGACGGCAAGACGGTCTTCTACTCGCGGTTCGAGCTCGACGCCGAGACAGGCATCGGCACGGACTTATCGGCCGCGCCCGTGGCGATGCTCCGCTATAGCAACGATGGGGGCCGGACGTGGTCCGATGAACGGCGCGCGAGTCTCGGGGCGCGTGGCGCCTTTCGGACGCGCGTCGTCTGGGATCGCCTCGGCTCGGCCCGGGATCGGGTGTTCGAGGTCGCCATCGCGGATGCGGTGCCGGTCACGGTGGTGGGCGCCTCGCTCGAGGCCCACGTGGGGACGTCCTGATGGCGACACCCACTGCCCGCCCCTTCCTCCCGCTGGATGACCCGTTAACCGATGTCAGGACCGGATTGCTGTCGCGGGATACGTGGCGGCGCTACTTCGAGAACCTGACCAGTGCCGTCGAGGCGTTCCGGATCGCGCTGACGGGCAACCTCTCGACCGTCCTGGTGGACACGCACGCCAATCGCCTCGCGGCGTATCCGCCGGCGAACTACAGCGCAGGGGCGACGTTCTACGAATCGGACCGGGGACTCTTGTTTCGCAACGTGGGCAGCGCGAGCTGGCAGTACGTCACCGGCACGATGACGGCCACGTTCGGCAATGAACCGACGGACCTCGGCGCGACCGATGTCGGCGTGCGCGTGTTCGTCTCGAACTTTCGGCATACCGTGCGGTGGGACGGCGCGGCGTGGACGTGGGCCGACGGGGATCTCCCGGGCCGCTTCTCACACTGGCTGAGCGACCCGGGCGCGGGCTACGGCCTCTGTGACGGCTCGACGTACGACCAGCTCACGGTGGGCGCCACGCTCGGGACTTCATCGGTGGTGACGCCCGATCTGAGCGATGCCTACCTGAAGGGCGGGACGTACACCGGCACGGTGCAAGGCGCCAGTGCCCCCGGCCTCTCGGGGAGCACCGCGACGGCCACGGCCACGATCAGCGGGCAGACGGCGGCGGTGACGTCCACGGGCGGCATGGGTGGGGCGGATGCCACGGTGCAGGTCGAAGACTTCACCAGCGCGGCGGTCACCGTCGCCAGTGAGTCCCACGGCCACAGTCTGACGATGGACCCGCATCAACACGGCGTGGGGACGCTGGCGGTGGATGCGCACAGCCACGCGGCGGGGACGTTGGCGGTCGATGCGAGCGGGCAGCCGGAACGACTGGCCGCGATGATTTTCGTGAGGCTCTGACGATGCCTGACTATACCGGCGGGCACGCGGTCCCGCGTCCCGGGTGGACGCCCGGCGGCAGCATGGCCGACATGGCCGCGTGGCTGACGGCGAATCGCCGTCCGGGCGATCCGCTGCCAGGGCAGTTCGAATGGGACGGGAATCGCGTGGTGCCCCGCGGACCGGCGTGGTGGGAGCCCGTGCTGCAATACGGCCCCTACGGCGTGATGGGGTACGGGGCGCTGGCGGCGGCGGGCGCGGTCCCGATTGCGGGGACCGGCGCCGCGTTGCCCGGCACGGCGGTTCCTGCCTCGGCGTGGGCGAGTCCCCTCGGCACCACGGCCGCGACAACGGCACCTGCGGCTGGGGCGGGTGCGGCGGGCACGGCCGCTGCGGCCACGAGCCTGTTCCGTGACCCCCTCTTCCTCGGCCTGACCGCCGGCACGCAGCTCCTCAACTACTTCGGCGCCCGGAACCAAGCCAACGCCAGCCGTGAGGCGGCAGAAACCCTGCAGCAAGGCGTCCGCGATGCGATAGGCGCGCAGGGGCAGATGTTCGGCTACTCGTCCAATGCGCTGCTGCCGTTCGTGAATGCGGGCGGTCAGGCGGTCACCGAGCTCGGGAACCGTCTTGGCTTCGAGTCCGCGCCGTTTACGCCTATCAGCGCCTTTGTGCCCCCCGGTGTGAGCGGAGCCCCGATGCAGACGTCGACGCCCATGCCCGGCGGGAATCCGCCTGTCCCGGCTGGTCCGGCCAATCCGCGCGGCGGTGTGCCGTTCAATGCCGTGGGCCGCGTGCCGATGGTGAGTCCGGACGGCACCGAGACCGCGTACGTCCGGCCGGATCAAGTCCAACGCTATCTCGCGCGGGGCGCAAGGATGGCCCGCTGACATGCCGGCTCGAGGTCGCTTTTTCGACGACGACGACAACCCGACGCCAACGACGCCCGGCGAACGGGGCCCGACGGTAACGAGCGGCGGCAGTACGGGCCTGTCCGAGCAGGAGCAGTACGTCAACGGGCTGTATCTCTCCCTGATGGGACGCCCCGCCACCGCGGGCGAGTTGCGAACCTGGGTCGGGCGCAACGTGAGCTTGCCGGCACTGGCCGAACGCTTGCGCAATTCGGAGGAAGGGCGTCGACACGCCGCGCTCGTCGCGCGGGGCCGGGTGCCGACGGTGCAGACCTTCGGCGGCGCCACGCAGACCCCGACCAGCGGCAGCACGACAGCCTTTAGCGAGAGTGCGCTGCAAGAGATCCTGCGGCGCTACCCGCCGACCAACGAAGGGATCCGACAGGCGATTGACGAAGCGAATCAGACCTTCGGGACGTCGATCGGCATCCTCGACCATCCGGAACGGCTCGACAAGATCCGGCTCCCGGATGGGCGAGTGATCGACGTCATCATTGGCGCCACTGGCACGGGGGGGCAGTGGGGATGGCTGGACGACAGCGGTGGTGGCGCGGGACGGGGCATGACAGGCGACCTGCAGGCCCCGTGGGGAGAAACCTTCTCCTTCGGCAGCTTCGCCGCCCCGACGGCCGAGGAAGCCCGCCAGAATCCCGGCTTTAAGTTCGCGCTGGATGAAGGCCTCAAAGCGTTGGAACGTTCACGGGCCGCCTCGGGCACGTACTTGAATCCCGCGACAGCCAAGGCGCTCAACGAGTTCGCGCATCAGGCTGCGGATATCAATTACGCCAATGTGTATAACCGTGAGTTGGGCGAATACCAGCAGGCCCGCGGCAACGCGCTGCAGGAGTACCTCGAGCGGCGCAACGTGTTCGAAACGAACCGTGATCAAAGCTTTAGCAAACTGTTCGACTTCAGCCAGCTCGGCGCGCAGAGCGCGAGTAACCTCGGCGCGATCGCCTCGCAGTACGGCACGTCCATCGCGGATCTGATCAGCCAAGGTGCGAATGCGCAGGCGTCCGGCGGCATCGGTGCGTCCAATGCGTGGTCCAACTTCTTCGGCGGGTTGGGCAATACCGCGCTGAGCCTCTACGCGCAGGATCGCTTCTTCAATCCGCGCGGGCGGAGATCACGCGATGGCGATTGATCCGCGCATCCCACTGGGCGGCGTGCAACCATTTCAGCCAATTGATCCCGTCCAGATCATTTCGCGGTGGATGGAACTCGGCGCGCTGCGCGATGAGCAGCAAGCGCGCACATTGGAGTTGGAGATCCGGCGAGCGGATGCGGATCGGCAGGGCCGCGTGACGCAGATCCTCAGTCGGTCGAATGGGGATCTGACACCGGACACCATCCAGGCCATTACCCGCGAAGATCCGAAACTCGGTTATCAGTTGCAGAGCCTTCGCACCAAGAAAATCACCGATGACTTGGCGCTCGTGCAGCAACGCAACGGCCTGATCGGGCAGTTTGCGTCCACAGCCACCAATCAGGCCGAGTGGGATACGGCGTGGGGCGAAATGACCCAGCAGGGCATCCAGTTGCCCGAGGCGTATCGGACGTTCTCGCCGGGCCTGATGCAATCGCTCAAGCGGCGCTCGTTGAGCGTGGCCGATCAACTCCAGCTCGCGCAGGACGAAGCCCGCCTCGAGGAGCAGCGCGCAGCGCGCATCGCGGATGACCAGCGCCAGGGGCAGCAGATGATGGAAACCCTGGCGCTGCAAACCCGCGGCGCGCGGCGTGACGAAGCGGCACTGGCTGAGCAGCGACGGCACAACCTCGCGACCGAAGGCATCGCCCGTACGAATGCGCAGACCCAGCAACGGCGGTACACGGCCTCGGGCACCGATGAGAGCATGGGTGGGCCGTACCGGACCGCGCTGGAACGCGCGATCCTGAACGTGCCCGCTGTCCGTCGTCCTGGCATCGTCAACCTCGCGAATCGGCTGTGGGAATCGGGCGACACGGAACAGCTCAAGCAGGTCATTCAGCAGGCTGCGATCGAAACCGAGAACGTCGATACCAAGAATCAGGTCCTCGGGCGACAAGCCACGATGGCGTCCCTGAAAGATACGCGCGCCATCCTCCAGGAGCTGAAAGCCGCGGGCGTGCCAACCGGTTGGATGACGGGCACCGTTGAGGATTTGGCGCGGCGGCTCGGGAAGACGACGAATCCCAAGTACGTGGAACTGTCCAACCGGTTGATGGGCACGCTGATCAACTATCGGCGAGCCGCGACCGGCGTCTCATTCTCGGCGCGGGAGTCCGGCGACTACGCGCGGATGTTCCCGAACTACCGCAACGATTTGCCGGTCAACCTCGCGCTGATCGATGGGCTCGAGCGTGAGATGCGGACGTATGACCGCACCTATTGGGAGCACAAGCTAGGTCGCGATGGGGCGGCACTCATCGGGGCACTTCCGTCAGACGACGCCGCGTCCCCGGTCAAGATCAAGTCGGTGACGGAGATCAAGTAGCGATGCCCAAGTATCGCGTCGAGCTCACCGACGGCCGCGTGTTCGAAGTCGAAGCGGATCGACCGCCCACCGAAGCGGACGTGACCGCGTTCTTGGCCCGGCAGACACCGCAACCCGCGGCTGAGACGTCGGCGCCTCCCGCAGGCGCAGCGGAACCCGAAAGCGGCGGCTGGAGCGATTATCTCCCCGCCGCGTTAGCCACAGGCGCCTCGATCGCCACCGGTAAGGTGCCGGTGCTCTCCCCCGTGGCGGCCGGGATCGCTGGCGCCGCCGGGGAAGGAATGCGGCGCGTGTGGCGTCTCGCGCAAGACCCGGTGCCCGAAGGGCCAGGATTACCGGCGCTCCGTCGAGTCGCGGGGGAAGCCGCCGAGATTCCCGGCGCGATGCTCCGCGAAGGTGTCACCCAAGGCGCGATCGATGCGGCGGGCGGCGTGGTGACCAAGGGGACACAGAGTCTTGGGACCGCGGTCTATCGCGGCTATCTCAAGCCCTCGCTGTCAATGGTGGATCTACCGAAGGCGCGGGAGATCGTGGCAACGGGCATCCGCGAATGGCTGCCGGTGACGAAAGCGGGAGAGGACCGCGCGAAGCGCTTGATCGGGGAACTCAACGATCAAGTCGCGGCAGTGCTCGGCACGGCGAAGGGCGGCTCGGTGAACCTGGTGGATATCGCGAATCGCGTGCGGGCGTTTGCGCAACGGAAATACTACCGACCTGGTGCCCCGAACGTCGATTACGAAGCGGCGCTGAAGGTGGCCGACGAGATCGACCGGCACGCCTCGCTGAACATTCCGCCCGGCGCACGACCCTCGCGCATTGACGTGACGCCCGCACAGGCGCAGGAAACGAAGCGAGCCCTGGACACCGCAATTGGCGATACGGGCTTCGGCGTGGAGCGGGGGGCAGCGACCGAAGCAAGAAAGCAGGGCCGACGCGCGGCGCGCGAATTCATCGAACAAGCTGCGCCAGAGGTCAAGGATCTGAACGCGCGAGAGTCGAAACTGATCGACGCGCTCGACGCGATCAGTCACGCTGCAGGCCGGGAGGAAAACCGGAGCATGGTCTTTGGTGTTCCAACCTTGCTGGCGGGTGCGTACGGTGCACAGCAGATGGGAAGCGGTGAGGGACCGTTTGAGGCCGCTACCAAAGCCCTCGTCTTGCGAGGCTTGATTTCCCCGGCTGTCGCCAGTCGCGGCGCGATCCTAGCCGCGAAGTTTGCTCAAGTACCAGGGACGGGCGCGGCAATGGCGCTTCGGATGGGCGTGATCCTCGCACAACGCGAGGAATCAGCTACGAATGAATCTCGTGAATAGGCCGAAGGCCAGTTCCAACAGCATGAGCAACGCGATGAGGGAACCAATGGCTGCCCCAAAAAACTGCCATCGTTCCTTCCATGTGAGTCGGCCGATAGGGTCTCGGGACAAGGCCCACTATTTTAGCAAAAAGGGCGCATAAATGGCGGTGCTGTTCCGAATCCCACGACAGTTTCTCGATGCCAACGGGAACCCACTCGCGAGCGGCTCGATCCGGGTCGATTTAACCGGGACCACTACCCTCGCCAGCCTCTATTCCGACGTCGGACTCAGCGTGGCCTTGTCGAACCCTTCCACCCTGGATGCATCCGGCTACGCGCCCCCGATCTTCGCTGCGGCGGCGGCCTACAAAGTGCGGGTGTTCGATAGCAACGGCGTTCAGCAGTTCTCCGCGGATCCCGTGGCCGCGCTCGGCACGGCCGCGGACGTGGCCCAGCTGCAGACCGACGTGAACACCGCGGAGAGCGCGATCGACACCCTGGAAGCCTTCAACGTCGTCCACGACTACGTGCCGACGTTCAACGGCACGGTCGGCAATGCGACCCGCACCGGCAAGTACGTCCAGATCGGCAAGCTGGTGTTCTACCAGCTCACGTTTACGTATGGGTCCACGTCTGTCTCACCCGGCGGGGGCGCGGCGCTGGAGTTCGGTCTGCCGGTGGCGCCGCTTGGATCCGGAATGTCGGCTGGGACTGCCGTGATCCTTGATTCCGGCACGGGGTTCTATACCGCACTCGCGTATACCTCGGGGACGGCCGTGCAGCTATTCAACTGTGACGGCTTCCAGTCGGGGAACATCATTGGGAGTGCGCCCGCGACGTGGACCACGAACGACTCGTTCACGATTAGCGGCGTCTATCTGGCGGCTTAGAGGGCAGGCATGGAACGGATCAAACTCACGACGCCGGAAGTGACGCCGGAAGTCCGGGTGACGCAGCTCGATCTCGCCGGGGCCTCGTTTCGACTGGCCCCGCCGGAATTGGTGATCATCCTGCGCGATAACACGGGCCGGGACAGAGCCGTCCGGTATACCGGCGCCGAGGCCACGACACGGTTGCAGGCGATCAGCCAGACCGCGATTGCGCGGACGATGCTCGAGATTGCGCTAAATGATCCGGGGATTGACGGTGCGCTGGAGACAGTGACGCCGTGAGAAGGTTCGCTTCGGGCACGGTCGCACACCGGGGGCCGGGATGAGCGACCCGACGCTGAAGCTGGATCGCATCCGCTTCCGGCAGCAGTTGACCTTGCACGAGGGCCGTCGGCTGTTTCCGTATCCGGATTCGATGGGCAAATTGACGATCGGTGTCGGCCATAACCTGACCGACAACGGCATCAGCGAGCCGGTGTGCGACCTGCTGCTGGAAGAGGACATCGATCGCCATGTGCGCGGGCTGGCCGACGCATGGCCGCCGTTTTTCGCGCTCGATGAAGTGCGCGCGCGGGTCGTGGCGGATATGGCGTTCAACCTGGGTGTCCACGGCCTGCTGGAGTTCAAGCGCACGCTGACGGCGATTGAGGAGCAACGATACGACGACGCTGCACGGTACATGCTGGAAAGCAAATGGGCGAAGCAGGTCGGCATCCGGGCCCGACGGCTGTCGCGGATGATGGCGACCGGACGCGATTACAAACTGGTGGGTACGTAAATGCCGTGGGTGCCGAGAATGCCTGATCGGACGGCGGTGGTCGCGCTCGTGAAGGCCTATCACCCCGACGAGTGGCGGGCGATGAACGAGGCGGGCGACTTCCGCTTTATCAAGCGCCTCGCCTCGGTGCTGCACTACGGCGCCACCTACGGCGACCAGCGCATCGAGGCCGATCCCAACTTTGGACTCAACGGCAAGCGTGGGAACCCGCACGACCTGTCGCCCGACGTCATCGCCTACAAGAACCCGACGGTGAGCTTCGGATGCGAAAGCGCGGACGTGGTGATCGCGCATGGATCACCCGACGCCCGTCCAGGCTGGCAGAACATCACGAAGGATCGCGACGAAGGGGGCACGGGGGCGGCCTGGGTGCAGCCAGAGCGCCTGACGCCGACACCGCTGCCGGACCCTGAGCCTGACCCCGATGACGGCCACTGGCAGGAAGTGATGGAAGCCGTCGCCTCAATGCGTCAGACGCTGGACGAGTGCGTGCCGATGATGCTGGAAGCGCGGTCGCACATCGCGGAGCTCCACGCCGAAGTCGAAGCGCTGACGGCGCGGCTGGAGAATTTGCGCGTGGTCGGCACGACCTCGCGGGAGTGGGGTCACGGCCATCAGATCAACCTGAAGGTCCAACAGGGATGAGCGTGATGAGCTGTGGAGTACTGGACGCGTACCTGTCGCCGCTGCGGGCGACTGTTCGAAACCAAGATCCCGTCTCAGGTGGTGTGTATCATCTGCCTCACGATCGAAGCGTGTCGGCTGTACCAGGAGCGGATCTGCCACGGGGCGTGCGAGGAACTGGGCTGTCTCGCGGCCGAGCGCGACGGTGATGCGACCTGAGCCCGCGCGCTTCCTGTCGCCGCTGCGGGTCGAGCACATCGAGGGCGGCCGGAAGCGTCTGCTGGCCCCCTTGAAGTTCTACAGCGCGGACCTGCGCGGTGTGCTGGTGGCGCCGGCGCACTTTGATACCGATTACGCCAGTGTCCCGCGCCCCTTCTGGATGCTGTTTCCGAAAGACGGTCCCTGGACGCGCGCCGCCGTGATGCACGATGCCGGGTACAAGGCGATGCTCCGGACGGAGGACGGCCAGCGGGTGAAACTGATCAAGCCCCTGAGCGATCGGCTCTTCCTCGAGGCCATGCGCGCGGTGGGGGTCAATGCGCTGGCGCGACGGCTGATGTATCGCGCGGTGGTGCTGTTCGGCGGGCGCCCCTACGGCGGGCTGAGCGACCCAGTCCCCACCCCCCCGACGGCGGTCTTGGTGACGACGCAGCTGCCGTCTAACGGATCCGTAAACGCTTGAGCTGCAATGGCCCCAAACCCGCATACACTCGACGTACTCGCGCAAGTAGATTTCGGCCAATGGCTCCAGGATCCGGATCGGGTGGGCGCCTATATGCTCCTGCTGACCTTCGCAGGGCTCATGTACTTTGGGAAATTGCGCCGCGCCGCGGAGTTCGAGGAGCAGAAGCAGGACCATCAGCGCGAGCTGGAGGCCTGCGAAGCCCGCGCGAGTGAATGGAAAGAATTAGCGTTGGGCCAGCGCGAAATTACGCGGGACGTGGTCAATATCGCCAAGCGCCGTCGGCCGAGCTGAGAGAGGAACCGCCCATGTCGTGGAAAACCCGTCGGGAGTCCAGCGTCCAACACGAACGGGAGCGCGCCAACGAGGACGCGCGGCGACGGCATGAACTCGAGGAAGACGCCCGGCAGCGCGAGGAAACCCGCCGCGAGATGGAAGCGCTCCGCCGGGAAGTGTCGAATCTCGCGCGAAGCTAATTCGACGGTCCCGGCGGACCCCCTACCATACCGTGGCGCACCAGGGCGGACCCTGCCGGATGCCCTGACCTACCCTACCTGAACGGGCCGGACCTCGCCAAGAATCAGTAGCCTAACTTCCACGCGCTGTTCACGGCAACCACAAAATTGCTTGTTTAATTGAGGTTTTCGTTGGAATTGGTGGCGGAGAGAGTGAGATAATCAGCCGGGCCGCGACCGCCGGCCCCTACGCGCTTTCGCCCGCCTTTTCACGCGGTGCGCGGGGCCTTTCGCTTCGACTGACCGGCCACGCGCTGCCGTCGCCAGCCGGGATCGGTTCACGCGTGGTTCACGTCCGACCGCCTCAACGGCCGCGACCTTTTGCGCATCGGTCGGATGCAAGTACTTCTCGAGCACGAGCAGATTCTGCCAGCCGCCGAGCTGCTGCACCGTCTTGATATCGACCCCGCGCGCGAGCATCCGACTCGCGCCGGTGTGCCGCAGGGAGTGAAATGATAGCCCGCCTGCGCGCCGCAGCCGCGGGAGGTCCGCGCGTGTCAGCAGGTCCGCAAACATCCGAATGACATAGTTTCGCCGGGTCTGCGTGGTCGGCCCCTGGACGGAGGGGAAGTAGTACGCGCCATCGCGTGGCAAGGCGTCCAGCGCCTGCCGAAGCCGGGAACTCACCGGCACCTTGTAGCCCTTCACTTTCGGATTGAGGACGGTCAGATACGTGCCGTGATCCTGCGCCCGCTTTAGGCTGGCGACGTTGGAGAGGCGCTGCAAGGTATCAAGCGCACAGATCACGATCGCGCGTTCCTCCGCCGTCGCCACGGAGAGCAACCGTGTTTCTTCCTCGGGCTCGAGCAGCCGCACGTCTTGTTCGGGGACGCGCAATTGTTTCATCTTCGCGGCCGGGTTCTGCGTCAGATACTGCGGAATCGCTGAACCGAGGAGATGTTTCAACAGGGCCAGCTCGCGGTTGACCGTGGCGGGCGCGACCTCCGCCGCGCGCGCTGTGCGCCATTCGATGAGGTGTTGCGGTGTGAGCTGATCGAGCCGTGCGTCATCGAAGTAGGCGCCGAGCTGCCGCAGCATCGACGCCTCGCGTTCCTGATTCCGTTTCGTCGTGCTGATGTGGTCGTAGTACCAGACGCGGTACTTGCCGAAGGTGGTCAGCGGGCGGTCGGTCGGCAGCTGGTAACGGGCGCGCGCGAGATCGCCCATGCGGGCGGCGTACGCCTGTTGCGCCAGTTGAGTGTTGGCCTTCGTCTGATCGGGCGTTCCACCGTCGATCGGGATCTCGGTTCGTTCGCGGATCGGTCGTTGGCCGGGCCGCTCAAGGCAGAGCCACCAGAATTTCGAGTCTGGACGACGGTACGGCGCCATACTACGCTGAGCGCATGACGGAGAGTGAATGGCGTGATCTGTTGACGCGCGAACGTGAACGGCTCGCGCCGGTGTTGCACGCGATCAACGAGCTTGTGGACGCGCTCCAGCAGGAACAGCTTCGCTGGCCAGCCCCCATGAAACCCTTTCTCGTACCCCCCAAGGAGACCAAATGCTGATCACTCCGCTCTGGGATCTGGCGGAGGCGTTGGCAGCGGTCCGGGCTGAAACCCCGCTCGCGCCGTTGTGGACGTTTGTACCGGAGGAGCGTCGAAAAATGGGGGCGACAGTCTGTAGTAGTTGCGGCCAATGGATTCCTGGGCCATGCTGTCCACCGCTGTCCGCTGCACCTCCGCCAGTTCCACGTACGCCTTCCCGAAGACGTCGCGCGCCAGCTGCATCGCAACGAGCGTTGACGCGGACGCCGCGACGTACCGCAGCAGGTTCGTCTGGAAGGAATCGGTAGCCATTCATTGCTCCTGGCGCTCAGCTCTTGCCGACGAAATGGGCGCGTAATTCCTCGACATCGCGATGGATTTTTTCGATGTCCATCCATGGCGACATGCGCTGCAGCTCGTGAACGTCGGGTGCGATGTAACGAAGCACATCGCGCACGTCAGCCACGAGTTGCGTGAGGCGGCCAAGGAGTCGACCCAGCGCCCAGACTTCCAGCATCAGCCCCAGCAATAAGAGCGGAATCCAATCCATCAGTGCTATCCCCGGGAGATGCGGTCGTCACTCCGCAAATACTTCACAGACCCGCGTACACCGCCGGAGCTGACGCCAGCACGTACACGGCGGGCGTAGCTCGCAGTACTCCCTAAACTGCAGGACGGTGGCGGGGGGTGGCGGGATTTCCTGTCGTGGTTTTTCGCCGCAACTTGTCGTATTCGGTCTCGACTCCATCCAGCAGTTCCCACGGTTCGCACCCGAGCGCTTTCGCGTGCTTGATGATCGTGGTTGCTCGTGGCACCCGGTAATCCCGCAGTTCACGGACAGGCAGATTGCCCTGCCGACTGATCCCGAGCCGCTTCGCCACCGCCTCTTGACTCAGCCCTTGTCGTTCCCGAATGGCTCGGAAGTTTGCCCAATACCGACGCGCCATTGCGGCTAGGGTATCGCCGCAACACGTTGAAATGTAACTAGTTATTATGGAAAGCTGATTATTATTGATAACTAGTTCCCAAAAGTATATATTCTCGTCGTGGCCATGAGACGGCGTCCAGCGCCGAACCGGTTGCGAGTCTGGCGCGCTGAAAAGCGCAAGACCCAATTCGAGTTGGCGCGCCGGACAGGCATCAATCAAACCCGGATCTCGCTCATCGAAAACAGCTATGTCGAGCCGTCTCCCGATGATCGGTCGGCACTCGCTCGTGCGCTGAAGGTTAGCGAGGCGGAATTGTTCCCCGCATCCGTGATTCCGGTATCCGATGACGCACAGGAGGTCGCATGAAGCTCAGCCCGCGTGCGCTCGAGTTCCGTGCGCGCTTCCCGGAGCTGGCGCAGGGCCAGTCGCACGCTGAGATCAAACCCCGCGAGGACGAGGACGCCTTCCATGGTCCTTGGTTGAGCAGTCTCGATGGCGCGCGCTATCTGCGCCGCCCAAGTCGTGATGCTTTCCGCAAGTGGGCGCGGCGGCACGGCGTTGTCGCCGTGAGCAGCGGCGGGCGGATGCTCTACGCCAAGGCAGATGTCGATCGGGTGCTGAACGTGCGCCGGTCGCGGCGGAGTGCGTGACATATGGCTCCTGCCCCCAAGCATCAACTCAACCTGCCGCCGGCTCTAGTCAGTAGCCATGACGTGCGCCCGTCAATCGACTGCACGGACGAGGTCAATTCAGTTGCCATCCCGCAGCTGCTGCGCGCCGCGATTGAATGTTCCGGGGTGCAACACAAGGAGTGCGCCTATGCCGCAGGTATGCAGCCGGATCACTGGGTGCGCGTGCTGAACGGCGAACGGGGCATTCCGCTGGATCGGTTGGGACTGTTACCGCTCGAAACGCAGCGCATCTTCGTCGCGAGTTGGGCGCGGGCACTCCAGTTGCGGGTGACGAGCGAGGACGCCACGCGCCAGAAGGCGGCGGCGTTGGTGAAAGCGGCGGCGGATTACCTGTCGGAGACGGCATGACGATGAGCCTGTCCCGACAGCCCGGCGCAGAGGACATTGCACGAGCCATATGGCTCGGAGCTGCTCGCCAAACGTTCGTCGCTAGAGAACGCGAAGCCTGTTGCGTCTGCGGCAAATACCGATGGCTCACGCAGGCCCATCATCTGGTTCCGTTGACGATGCAATACGACGCGGGCCTCGCGGTGCCGATTCAGGACTATGCGTGGCTGTGTCCGACGCATCACGTTGCGATTCACCTCCTCATCGCGAACGTGGTAGCCGCGTACGAGCGGCGGATCACGCCTTCGGCGTTGCAGATGCTCGGCGAGTCAGAACCGTCTGAAATTGCCGCGTTATTCAAGCTGGTGGACGCATTTACGGCGCTGTACTACGCCGCTGCGCCTGGTGCCGCGTGAGGGGGAGACGGGACGCGGCGCTCATTACCGCATGTTTCGTCGCCTTTGTGCTGTTCCTCACGCTGCTAGGCGGTTTTTTATGGGTGAACTAACGATGGACACAGACCTGATTGTCCTGTCCGTGCTGCTGGTCGGCGGCTGGGGGCTGCTCTACGCCCTGGCCCAGTGGACGGTGACCCAGCGCGACGGCCCGCCACTCAAGGACGACACGCTGCTGACCACGCGGAAGTACGCGACGTGGTGGAACCTGCCGGAACACCGGCCCTGGTGGAAGTGAGATTCACACGGGGGCCAGTAACCAGCGGCAGTCCCACGGCGCGGCATCGCGTGGGGTTGGTGAAGTGAGTTCCGATGCCGTCACGCAGCCGTCAGCGAAGTAGTGGCCTCCACTACAACGACGATGCAAGACGAGGCGAACGCCGGTCCGAGGTTGCGACTAGGCGTGACAGCCCGGAGAGACGGGCACTAGGGCCTCCGGACGCAGCAACAGCGCACGCTGCTCAGGCGTACGACGACGGAGTGGAAAGGCGCTGCCGGAACGCCGCGTCAAGGCGTGACAGGCCGGAGAGACGGCCGTACAGGGAAACGGCCCTGTGGCAAGCAGGGCCGCGACTGCGAAGGTAACGAATGGAGAGACCAGCATGACACAGCCGGTGAACCCGACGCAAGCGCAGGCCGACGCCCTCGTGGGACGCCTACGCCCGGCCACCTTGCACGTCGAGGTGCACAAGTTCGGCATCAACGTCTTCGGCGCCGATGGGGTGCTCGTCGCGGGACTGCCGGTGGAGCGGATCGCCCGCGGCCCGGTGCATGTAGCGGAGGGGTTGGTCGAATTGCTGCGGCGGTTGAACTTTTCGGTGACCGCCGAGGTGCTGCGATGAGCGCCTGGACGCCCGGCCCCTGGGTCTTCGACGGGGAAGTGGCAGTGAAGTCCGCGCCGCTGACGAAGGCCATCAGCTACACCACGGCGGACGGCACGACGCACCACGGCGAGACCGGGCTGGTGGCGCTGGTCTACGCCTGTGCTCCTGATGGCGATTTCAAGACTGGCACGGTAGACGCGAATGCGCGATTGATTGCCGCCGCGCCGGACCTCTACGCGAGCGTGCGTGAACTGCGGGAGGCCGTCGCCGCGGCGATGCGGGTGGTGGCCGACCTCGACACGATGCACCTGTTGGGCGCGAGCGCGGAGGCGCGACAACAGCGGTTCGCCGATGAGTTGAAGATCGCAGGGGTCGCCAACGGCTTCGGCAAGCGTGCCGACGATCTGCTGGCGCGCATCAACGGATCGGCGGTGACCTCATGACCCTCCCGGCTTCGATGTGGACCGCCCCGCACGACCCCGCCGATACCGATCCGTTCGGGATCGACGCGGCTGAGCGACAGGCGCAGGACGCCGACCGGGAAGCGCGGTGGACCGAGTTTGTCACCCGCTGCCAGGACTTTGCCGCGCTCGAGCCGCTGGGGTATGCCGCCGTGCTGTCGGCGGTGTCGCGGGCCATGCGCGAGGAGCTGCCGCGATGACGACCACGACTCATTCATCTACGTAGCGGAGTCTTCATGAAGATCATCAAAGCCATTGAGGCTATCCCAGTTGAGCATCCCGTGTTCCTCATCTTCGGCCAGCCTGGCATTGGCAAGACGTCGCTGGGCTACTCCGCGAAGGATCCGCTGCTGCTGGACTTCGACAAGGGCGCGCACCGAGCGGCGAACCGGCGCGACACGCTGGTGATCACGAACTGGAGCGACGTCGAAGAGCTGATGACCCAGACGACGGTGCTGGAGCCGTATTCGACCATCACCGTGGACACCGTGGGCCGTTGCCTTGACGTGATGACCGCGGATATCGCACAGACCGACCCGAAGAAAGCGCCCGGCGGCAACCTCTCGCAGCAGGGGTGGGGCGTGTTGAAAAACCGTTTCCGCACATGGACGGCGAACCTGCGCACGCTCGGCAAGGACGTGCTGCTCGTGGCGCACGACAAGGAAGACAAGGACGGCGATACGCGCATCGTGCGGCCGGACATCGTCGGCGGATCGTACGGCGAAGTGATGAAAGTCGCGGACTTCGTCGGCTACTGCTATATGGCGGGCCGCAAGCGGATCCTCGACTTCAACCCCACCGACCGCTGGATCGGGAAGAACCCGGCAGGCTGGGCGCCCTTTGAAGTGCCGCCTGTCGGGAAGGCGCAGCAGTTCATGGCGGACCTCTTCGACAAGGGCCGTGAAGCCCTCGGGGACATCAGCGAGGAGAGCGCCAAGGTCGTCGCCCAGGTCGAAGCGTGGCGCACGAAGATCAGCAACTTCACGACGGCCGAGGAGATGAACACGGCGATCGCCGAGATCAAGCAGCTGCCACCGATCGTGCATCCGCAGGTCGCCAAGCTGCTGCTCGACCATGCGCCGACGAAGGGGATCGCCTTCGACAAGGCGAAGAAAGCGTTCGTCGCCGCAGCGGCGGCGTAGAGGGCGCCATGCGCATCAGCACGACGACGTTGGAATCTTTCCGGCTGTTTATGCAGCCGGAGCAGGAGTGGATGACCGAGGACAGCTTGCGCGACAGCATCCTTGGGAAGTTCGTCCCGACGCACCAGGTGCAACTCGGCAAGGCGTTCGGCCAAGTGCTCGAGAACCCGGAGCGGTACGCCGTCTCGCGCGGCTACCGCTGCGATGGGTTCGAGTTCGGTGAGGACGTCATGGCACCGTGTCTCGCGCTGATGGATCGGCGCGGCGTCTACGAAGCAAAGGCCACGAAACAGTACGACGACTGCACCGTGGTGGCCTGCGCGGATCAACTGGTCGGCGCGCATCTCCTTGAGCACAAGACGACGCTGTCCACGTTCGACGCGGAGAAGTACTTGGACAGCTACCAGTGGCGATTCATGGCCGACATCTTCCAGCCGCGCAAGATCACGTATCACGTGTTCTGCCTGTACGAGTCGGCGGGGAACGGCGTCATCGAGTTGCGGAGCATCGAGACGTTGCCGCTTTATCCGTATCCCGAGCTGCACGCAGACTGCTGTGCGCTGGTACGGCAGTTCCGCGACTACGTCATCAGTCGGGGCCTGGACGGCTATCTGCGGCAGCGACAGGTGGAAGCCGCGTGACGCAGCCTGTGCCGAAGTGGCTCGGCGTCGTGGATACCAAGGGCCACCTGCACCTGGATGAGCGGCGGGACTTCGACCGCTATCTGCGCACGCTGACCGGCAAGGAAGTCGAGATTGTCGTGCGACGGCGGCAGTACAAGCGCACGCTCGATCAAAACGCGTACTGGCATGGCGTCTGTTTCCCGCTGCTCATGGAGCACTTCGGCTATACCGACGTCGCGCAGTTGAAGCTCGATCTGATGGGGACGTGCTGGGGCTGGACTCGATCGCCGGTAACCGGGAAGGAAGTCCCGATCAAGCCGTCGACCTCGGCGATGAGCCTTGAGGAAGGCACGCACTTCACGGACTGGCTGTTGACGTGGAGCGCGGAGGAACACGGCGTGTTCATTCCCAGCCCCGAGAAGGTGGCGGCGTGATGTTCCCGAAGCCCGCGAAGGGCTCAGCCTGGACGGAGCGCCGCGATCGTCGCAAGGCGGTGGAAGCCTCAGAGGATGCCGAGAAGCAGACCGTGCGCCTGCGGGACCGCGTCTGCCGCTGGCCGCAGTGCGGGTACTGCCGGAGCTACAAACCGCGGCTCGAAGTCGCGCACATCAAGGCCAAGGGGCAGGGCGGGGACCACGGCGTGCGGTCGACGGCGGATCAGATGATCCTGCTCTGTTTCCTCAGCCATCAGGGGTCAGACGGGCTCGAGCGCCACGAGCGGGACGTGCGACCGTTGACGAGCGCGGGCACCAACGGGCCGTGCGAGTTCTGGCAACGCGACGCGTTGGGCACGTGGTACCTCGTGGCCCGCGAGCGAGCGCCTTTTGTGTACGAGCGCGACTGATGTCGATTGCCCGCTACGCCGCGAAACGCGACGCCAATGAGGCCCAGCTTGTAGACGCGCTCCAGCGTCTCGGCTGGTCGGTGCTCAAAGTGTCGGAACCCGGGGCGCCCGATCTGGTGTGCGGCCGTGGTGCAGCGTTAGTACTGGTGGAAGTGAAGGGCGACAAAGGCCAGCTCCGTGCATCGCAGCGGCGGTTTCGCGAACGCTGGCGCGGGCCGGCTCCGGTCGTGGTGCGGACCTTGGCGGATGTGGAGGCGCTGCGCTAGATGACCTTTCGCCCTTCGCCGATTCCTTTTCCTTATCGTCGTGCTGGACGGTGGCGCACGATTGATCTTCTCTCTCAGTACGACGCGATCCCACGCGAACCCGGTGTGTACGTCTTCATCCGGGATCGCCGTGTGGTGTATGTCGGAATGTCCGCGAATCTCCATGCGCGGTTAGCGGCCTACCGCCCACGGCGACGTCCCGTCGATTACGACACCGACGATCACAGCCCAGTCCTTCATCCCTACGCGGACGGATCGATCTTGAAGATTAGCGTCTCGCGTCGATATGGCGACTGGCTGATGCGTGAATTGCGGCTGATCCGGAAACTTCGTCCGTTGCACAACTTGGCGGGTCGTGAATGAATGGCGCAGGGAAGTTACTGGCCGAATGGTTCTGGACGGATCGGTGGATTGGCTCATCGGCGTTTCTGTTACCGATTGAGCCTCGAGGCTTGTATCGCGAAATGCTGACGCAAGCCTGGCGACGTGGCGGACGCTTACCCAATAACTACGAAGCCATTCGTCGGGCGATTGGCTGCACGGTCGTGGAGTGGAAGCGGTGTTGGCCGCTAGTCGAACGATATTGGCGCGTTGAGGGCGGCGATCTGATCAACGACACACAGGTAGAAATTTGGGCCGAGGCGCACGCCGCGCATCTCCGCGCAGTGGATCGAGGGCGAAAAGGTGGTCGAGCGAAGGCGGGACGACGGCAGACCTACGGCGTAGAACAAGCACAAGAACAAGTAGAAGAACAACTAGTAGAACAAGCAGTAGCGCAAGGTGTGCTCGAGCACGAGCCTCCGTCTCCGTCTCCGTCTCTGTACCAGCAAACCCCTAAGGGGTTTCCTGGTACGGCTGTCGATCGCGATCGGGTGGATCCGGTGATTGCTGAGAAGGCCGGACGCTTTCTCGAGCGCTATCCCGAGATTTACGCCAAAGCCCGATCCGGGGCGCATTACCTCCTCCGTCCGGCGCGTGATTTCGCGTACGCCTGTCAGCTCGTCGCCGGTTGGCCCGACGACGCGCACTTGGACCGCATCGCGGAATTGTTCCTGGTGCGCGAGGATATCGGCGACAAAAACAAACCCGGCACACCCGGCCAATTACTCCACATGGCGCCGGATTGTGACTCACTGCTCCGCAAAGGGGCCCGGCGATGACGGACACGGCCCCCTACGCCAATGTGAACCTGGAGCGCCAAGTGCTGGGGCAGATGCTGCGATTCTCGGGCGCCTTCTCGGCCTATAGCGCCTGTGATCTGCGGCGGGAGGACTTCTTCCGTCATGTGCATCGGCTGGTGTTCGATGCGGTGACTGCCGTCGCGGGTCGCGGGGACGTGCCTGATCTCGTGAGCGTGGGGCTCGAGTTGCGCAAGGCCGGGACGCTCGAGGACGTCGGGCCGGCGTACTTTTCGGCGCTGGTCGATCAGGCGATCGCTCCTCGAGCAGACACAGCACTCGTGGTCACGGCGGAACTCGCGGAACTGGCAGGGAAGCGGGCCGTGGCCCAGTCGCTCGGCGAGTCGCTGGAGGACGTCGCCGTGATCGCCGAACAGGCCACGACGCGGCGTACGGATGCGCGGCGCGTGTTCGATGCGGCGGCGCAGCTCGAGCTGGTGGACACCGATACGCACCGGGACGCGGGGGCCCAAGTCTGGCTCGGGATGCCCGCTTTGGATACCGCGCTCGGGGGGATTCGGCGGGGGGAAGTGCTCGGGCTGATGGCGCGGCCGGGGATTGGCAAGACGCTGATGCTCTGCCACGTCGCGCGGCGCATGGCCGACGAAGACGGCATCGGGCATGTGTTCTTTTCGCTCGAGATGCCGGGGGCGCAGATTGTCGATCGGCTGGCGAGTGCGGCCTACGAACTCTCGCGCACGCAATTCCGGGAACGGCTGCGGAGCGGGATGCTTGATCGGGACGAGTACCTGCGGACGTTCGAGCGCTTCGTGCTGGTCGATGCGCCGGGACTTTCGGTCGCGCAAATGGCGATGAAGCTGCGGCAGATTCAGGCGGGGCCGCTTCGGGGGGTACCGATTCGCCTGGTGACGATTGACCATCTCGGGTTGGTGGGCGGCGATCGCAAGATGACGACCTACGACCGCGTGAGCACGCAGGCGCGGGAAGTCAAGGAACTCGCGAAGCGGTTTGAGTGCAGCGTGGTCATGGCCGTGCAGGTCAACCGGGACCAGGGCGGCGACGGCTCCCGCGAACTCGGACTCGGGGCGGCCCGTGATTCGGGCGTAGTCGAGGAAGCGATGGATTACCTCGTCGCGCTCCGGCGATTCGATCGGTCCCAAACGCTTGAGCCGTACGACCGCGAACGCTACCGCGATGTGCTGTTCGCCAAAGTCGTGAAGCATCGGCACGGCACGCCGGACAGCGAAGTGGCCTTGCGGATCGACGCGCGCACACTGGCGCTGACGGAAGACCGCACGATTGAGCCGCCGGATCAGGACGTCAGGGCGATTGCGGCGAAGCTGGGGCGACGTCGATGAACAGTCCCGCCGTCAAAGCCTTGGCGAAGCTCGACGCCGTGATTCAGCACTACCGCGTGAAACTGGCCGAGGCGGAACGGGTCCGGGCGGCATTGGTCGTGGCGATTCGCTCGGAGGTGAAAACCGAAGCCCGGGACGTGCGCAAGGCGCAAGCGGGGGACCACGATTAGGAGGTTGAGTGAAACTCACCGATGCACGGTTAGTCGAGCTGCGCGGTCAGCAACTCCCGCGCGTGAACTTTCGCGATGTCATCCGAGCCACGGACGGCACGCCCTTGGAGGATGCCTTACCCACTGAGGACATCGCGGCGCTGGACGCGTACTTCCAACGCTTTGTGGACGTCGCGACGTGCATCTGCTGCGGCAGAAAGCAGGGCGGGACGTTAGTGGACCAGTTGCTGGGAGAAGCGTGTTTTACATGGGGGCTGACACACGGGGAAGGGTATTGCCGCAACTGTGGGTATCCGGCGCGTGCCTATCATCGCGATGTCGGCCCGATTCAATTTATCCAAGCCATTCTGCAATACCACCCCGACGAATTGATGCTGCGAGCTGAGCGCAAGGCGCAAGCGGGGGACCGGGACTGAGGGCGAAATGCAGTTGGTGTTGAGTTTATTTCCTGGCATCGGCCTGCTCGACATGGCCTTCGAGCAGGAGGGCTTCTGTGTCGTGCGCGGGCCGGATCTGCTGTGGGGCGGAGACCAGCGGCGGTTTCACCCGCCGGCCGGGAAGTTCGACGGCGTGATCGGCGGCGATCCGTGTCCCGCGCATTCGCATCTCGGGCTCGTCTCCGCGCAAGCCGGTTGTGAGGTGTCGCCGGATCTGTCTGGAGAGTTCGCGCGATGCGTGATCGAGGCCAGTCCCGAATGGTGGCTGCGCGAGAACGTACCGGGAGCGCCGATGCTCAGCGTGGATGGTTATGCGACGCGCCGCACGGAACTCGAGAACCGGTTGCATTGCGGTGGCATTCAGCGGCGGCGCCGCGTTTTTGATTTTGGCACTCGTGCGGGTTGGCCTCTCGCGCTGGAGTGGTGGCGGCCTGCCGTGGCGGCCCAATGCGTGCCGACGGTGACGGCGAACGCCACGATCTGGAAGGGTGGTCGCGCGTTCGGCGACAAATCGGACCGCTACCTCCGCGACGTCATGCTACCGGCGCAAGGGTTGCCCGCGGACTTTCTGTCTGATGCGCCGTTCACAGTGGCCGGCAAGATTCGGGTGGTGGGTAATGGTGTTCCGCTCCCCATGGGCCGTGCCATCGCCAAGGCCGTGAAAGCCGCGACGGCCACTGAAAGGCAGATCGCATGAGTGATCCCATCCTCGCCGAGCTCGACGCCATCCAGGCGGCCGTCGATCGCATCCGGCAGGCGGTGCAACCGGAGGAACCCGTAGGCCGTCCCGTTACCACCAGCGACGAGCTGCACGCCGGTCTGCTCGAGGGCGGCACCCTCCTGTTGCAGGCGGGGACACGGTTTGAGGGGCGGTTTGTGGTGTCCCAGTCAGGCACCACGCTGGTGGGGAATGGCGCTTGGCTGCACGGGGTGCAGGGGCCAGCGCTGTATGTGCCGCCGGGGGTGCATGACTTCAGGGGGCTGGATTTCTCGGCGACGTCGGACGTGGGCGAGGTCATCACGCTCGGCGCCAACAACGCCACGCAGACGCAGCTGGAGCAGATTCCGCAGCGCATCACCCTGGAGCGCGTGCGCATCCCGGAGCATCATCACCGCTACGCGCACCGAGGCATCTACAACTGCGCGGCCGACACGCAGCTGCTCGACTGCGAGGTATTGAACGTCTGGTCCCCGGTCGGGATTGAGACGCACTGCGTGACGAGCCTCAACACGATCGGCGCGCTGCTCGTACGCGGCGGTTCGTATACGGGTGCGTCCATCAACCTGATGGCGGGCGGTGAGGCGACCCGGCTGCCGGCGGGCACGCACATCACCAACGTCACCTACGAAGGCACGCCGGAGCGCTACCTGCAAATAACCAAGCCCCCGGAGCTGTTCACGAACGACACGAACGAGAACCTGAAGAACCTCGCGGAAGTCAAAGACGGCCACGACGTGACGTTCCGCTACGTCGAGATGGCGGTGAGCAGCGGGCCGATTCAGCGCGGCTTCGGGTCGATGCTGACGCCGAAGAGTGGCGGCAGTGTGCGCAATATCACCTACGACCACGTGTGGATGCACGACGTCGGTTCAGCTATCAACATCAGCGGACGGCAGCCCAACGTGCCGGAGGGGCCACGGACCACGGGCATTCGCATACTCCACAGCCGCTTCGACATCCAGCACCAGGCGGCCGAGGGCGAGCAAGGGTGGTTCCTGCTACTCGCGGGTGGCGTCGGGACGGTGGACGTCGAGGATACGGTGATTCTTCTGACGGGCACGTCGTTGGTGGTGGTGGATGACAGACAGCGCATCGAGCGGTTGGCGTTTCGACGCTGTCGGATCCCGCGCTGGCCGCGCTATGGGGTCAAGACACCGCTGGGGAACCACGCCGCCCGGTGGCAGGAGATTTTCGACGTCCTGGAGTTCACGGACTGCGTGATTGGCGGGGCGCCGGCCAGCTTCAAGGCGCTGTTCCCCCAGAACACGTACACGGAGGCGGCGTGAGGCTGGGAAGTCGCGTCATCGTTCGCGTGGCCGCCGCAAAATTCTCGGGACGACGCACAGGCCGTCCGGGTCGGCGTTCGTCGCTGTACGGGGCGCATGGTGCGTTTGAGAGGCATTCTGGGGTGGCCGCATGACCGCCCGTGCCGGCTGGCAGGCCGAGGCCGAACGGATCGCCGCACGCACATCCATTGCGACATCGCCGTATAAGCGGTTGTCCGTTGGTGAACTCACTGCGGCCATTCTCGCCCTCTGCGATCGCGTGGCGCAGGAACAGTACATGCTCTGCGACGGCTCCTGCGACATCGAATTGGCGCGGCGGCAGGTTGGGCCGGATGGCGTCGTGCCGGGGAACGCCCGCGAGTGCGCGGAACTCTGGCATCAGGAGGCAAGGCGGCTACGTGAAGCGTTGCGCGTGGCGCAAGAGACGCGGGAGGAGGCTCAACGGCGTGGCACACCGTGGCCAATAGATGCGGTGCTTCGTCGTTTGGCGGATGCTGCCGACCACTTACTCCACGCACACGATTGTGACTGCCAAGGTCACGAAGGGATCGCTGTGGCCCGCGATCGTGCCCGTCAGTATGCGGATGAATTGGTCGCCTCAGCCCCCGCCGTCCCCTCGGAGGATCAGCCATGATGACGGACGATCACAAGACTTTGGGTTTGCCCGTCAGGCGAGGGCACGAAGCGACAACCAGCCTCCTGAACCGGGAGCGACGGTGACGCAACAGACGACAGCCACGGAACCGCGCTTTTTCCGGCAGTGGTCCATGCCGACTGCGGAAACGTTTGCGCTTCCGCCGGTGTCCGCGCTCCTGGATCGGTGGCTGACAGGCTGCGTCGTGATTGTCGATCCCTTTGCGGGGAATAGCACACGTGGCACGCATCGGAACGACTTGAGCCTTGCCACCGACGCTCAGTGGCATTTAGACGCGCGGGATTTTTGTTGGGAACTCCAGCGCACCGGCGTGGTCGCCGACGCCGTGCTCTTTGATCCGCCGTATAGTCCGCGCCAGGTCGCGGAGTGTTATGCGGGAGTCGGGCGTGCCGTGACGAAGGCCGATACGCAGAACGGGCGCCTGTATCGGGAGGTGCGCGACGGCCTGCATCAACTCCTGCGGCCTGGTGGCGTGGCGATTAGTTGCGGATGGAACTCGGGTGGATTCGGGTCCGCACGTGGGTATGTCCTCCTGGAAGTCCTACTCGTGCCGCACGGTGGCGCGCACAATGACACCATCGTGACCGTCGAACGCAAATGCGCCAGCGGTGACGTTCAGGAGGCTGGTTCTCCGTGAGCAGCCACACCAAACGGGCAAATCATGATCGTTCAACACCGTCGGGATCAGCCATGACGCGCCCCCGTGACGCGGCGGGACGGGAGGAGAGGGCCTTGATCTGCGTGACCTGCCGACAGCCAATTCTATTGACGGATGAGTGGAGTTGGCTGGATACCCGGCGGCGCGAACCGGAGCATGATCGCTGTTTCGCTGAGCGGTTTGCGCGCATATTTCCGATGGCCCCGAGGGCTGACCGATGACCGATCCCACCCCGGACAAACACATGAAGCCGATCCCGATGGACGGGATCGATTGGGGGACGGGCCCTGATCTTATCGGGTTGCGATGTCCCTTCAACGCAGGCGCTTCCGTGAGCCTCTATACCTCGTGGGCCGACGTGCCGGACTGGTGGCCCTGCACCTGCGGGGCTGAACACGCGAAGACGCCGAAAGTGAGCGAGACGTGACCGATCCCACCTCGGACGTGCGCGCGATCCTCGATGCACGATTCTGTCTGGCCGACTTGGAGCGCAACACGCCGCAGTCTCCCATCACCGGGATGCTCCGAAACCTCCTCGCCCTGCTCGATGCGCGGGAGCAGCAGATCGCTCGCGCCGAACGCATGATCGAGAACGGCTACGAAGTGACGCCGGTCGGGGAGGACTGCGGCGGGTTCCCGTCCAAGCTGGAGAACTACATCCACCAGATGTGGAAGCGGGAACCAAAGGTCGCCACCCTCACGCAGGAACGGGACGCCCTATTGGGCACGCAGTCGGCGCACGACTCGCTCACGCGGGTGATTGCTGAGGCGGTCGGTGACGGCGATCCGTCTGGACCCTATTGGGAGGACGGGGTGCGGTTTTTGGCGGGACAGATCGAAGGACTGCGGCAGGAGCGCGCCACGCTGACCGAGGCGCTGCGGGGACTGGTAACGACGTGGCGAGAGGCGCAGTCGCACCCCTTCGCATGGCGAGACATTGGCGTTGGGGATTGCATATCGGCCATCGACGCCCTGCTCGTCTCGTCTCCCGCCGCCGAGGAGAAGCTGGAACGCTCAGGGGCCGACGTGAAGAACCCCTACGCCGTGGGGATGGCCCAGGCGAAGAAGAGCGCCGCGAAGAAGAAAGGCTGATGACCTCAGGCTTTCTGCACTCCTCCCGGCTGCATCTGTGGCTGGTCTGGCTCTGGCTCGTCCTCCTGGTGCCGACGTTGCTCTGGTGGCGGGAGAGCATCGTGTATCTCGTGCTGCTCAGTTGGTGGGCAAACTTCGCGAGTCACTGGGCGGCGTACCAAGCTGCCAGGGCTGAGGAACATGGCTGACCTCACGCCGAAACGTCAATTCGCGGCGCTGTACATGCTCGGCCGTCACTGCGGCTTGTGGGGTGGACGTGTCCAACTCCCTGAAACTGAAGCGCTTCGGGGACGAGTGCCGGTTTCAGAGTTGGTGCTGCTGTTTTGGATTGTCGTGGTCAGCCGCGATAACGTGGGTCGCGCCGCCGCGATGCTGCTCTTGGATTTCTATCGTCCAGGCTGGCGCACAGGGTTACCTGATGAGGCGCTGGGATTTGTGGTTGACCGTGAAGCTCCAGACGTGCGTCATTGGCGAGCCGCTGTGCTCAGGCGCGACGGGTGTTGCCAGCGGTGCGGGGTTACGCGCCATTTGCAGGCGCATCACATCGTGCATTGGGCGGTGGCGCCGCCCTTACGGCTAGCCCTCGACAACGGCTTGACCCTGTGCGCCGGTTGTCATAGTGCGGAGCACCACCCATGAGGCCATTGACACCGAAGCAGCAACGATTTGTCGCGGAATACCTCAAAGATTTGAATGCGACACAAGCCGCCATCCGTGCGGGGTTTTCCGAACGAACGGCCGCGCAGATTGGTTATGAATACCTGAGAAAACCTCAGATTGCCGCCGCTGTGGCTGAAGCGACCGCCGCCCAACTTGAAAAGGCCGACTTGTCAGCAGCGCGAGTCAAGGAAGAGATGCGCCGCATCGGGTTTTTTGATGTCCGGTCGCTGTTTCACTCCAATGGCCGCTTGAAGGGGATGCATGAGTTGAGCGCGGAACAGGGAGCCGCGATTGCCAGCCTGGAGGTCATCGTCAAGAACGCCGAAGCCGGAGACGGCCATCAGGACGTTGTCCACAAGCTGAAGGTCTGGGATAAGCCGCGCGTGCTGGAGATGCTGGGCAAGCACTTCGGGCTCCTCGTGGAACGGCTTGAGCATCAGGGCGAACTGCGGATCTCATGGGAGGAGTAGCCCCTGCCGCGCTCGTGCGTGAGGTCAAGGTGCCGTATAAGCCCCGGATGTGGGCGCGGCCGTTCCATGCGTCGTTCGCTCGCTTTGCCGCGCTGGTTCTTCACCGCCGGGCCGGCAAGACGACGTGCGTGATCAACCATCACCAGCGGGCCGCGACGAATGACGACTGGGAACGTCGGCGCCTGCTCGCGCTCCAGCCTGCCTTGACTGAGCCCGAGCTGAAGGAACTCGTCCGACCGCCGGGTGGACGCCACTACGGCCATGTCATGCCGTTGCGCACGCAGGCCAAGCTCGTGGTGTGGGACAAGCTCAAATACTACGCGCAGGCGATTCCGGGCATCCGGGTCAATGAGTCGGAACTGCTGGTGCGCTACCCGAACGGGAACAAGCTGCAGCTGTTCGGCGCGGACGATCCTGATGCGCTCCGCGGCCCTGCCTTCTCGGGCCTGAGCTTCGATGAGTATTCCCAGCAGCCCCGCAATATCTTCTCGGAAGTGCTCTCCAAGGCGCTGGGCGACCATCTGGGCTACGCCATCTTCGGCGGCACCATCAAGGGACAGGATCACCTGTGGCAGACCTACCAGGCGGCGAAGGACAGCCCGGACTGGTTCGCGCTCTGGCAGGACATTGACCGCTCGCTGGCGACCGAAGAGGGCGTGACGATCAAGCTGCTCGAGCAGGCGATGGCCGATGACCGGAAGCTGATCGCGCAAGGCCTGATGACCGAGGAGGAATTCGAGCAGGAGTGGTATCTGTCCACCGACGCGGCGATCAAGGGGCAGTACTACGCCAAGGAACTGCGCACCGCCAAGGAGCAGGGGCGGATCACGGCCGTGCCGTATGACCCGATTCTGCCGGTCGATACGGACTGGGATCTGGGCGTGGGCGACTCCACCGCCATCTGGTTCTCGCAGAGTCTGCGAGGTGGCGAGGTGAGGCTGATCGACTACTACGAGGCGAGCGGGGAAGGCTTGCCGCACTATGCGGGTGTGCTCCAGCAGAAGGGCTACGTCTACGGCCAACACTGGGCGCCGCACGATATCGCGGTCAAGGAACTCGGCTCAGGCCGGACGCGGATCGAGACGGCGGCTAGCTTGGGGATCAAGTTCACCATCTGTCCGAACCTGAGCGTGGATGACGGGATCCATGCGGTGCGGATGCTGTTCCCGCGGCTGTGGTTTGACGAGAAGCGGACAGCGGTCGGGGTCAACGCGCTGCGGCACTACCGCAAGCGGTTCAACGCGACGCTGCAGGAGTTCACCGGGACGCCGCTGCACGACTTTGCGAGCCACGGGGCGGACGCGATGCGCTATCTCGCGGTGCGACACCAGACGCCGCGAGACAAGCAGACGTTGCCTCCACCGGCCCGCTACGGGGGCGATCCCGCCCATGCCTGGATGGGGTGAAGGAGCACACGATGGAACAGCAGGACGATCCGCAGGCGCGCCAGCGAGCCGCTGAGCAGCTTCAGGATGGCGACTGGACGCACGAGCGGGTGGACGAAGTCGCGCAGCTCAAGGCGCAGATCGAACAGCTGGAAGCCCGCCTAGATGCCCGTCTGGAGGCTCTGGAGAAGCGCGTGGCCGACTTGGACGATCCGGTGCGGCACTGATGGACCCTGCCGTCCCGACGCTCCCCACGCCCGCGCAGGGGGTGCAGTTCCGCCCGCCGCCCCCGGAGTATCTGCGCGAGGTGACGTCGAAGATCAGCGAGGCGGTGGCGCAGATCCCGGCAGGGAAGTCGGGGGCGCTGATCGGCGTGGTGACGCAGCGCGGGGCGAATGCGGTGCTGGTGGCGAAGGTGCGCGGCGACTGGCAGACCATGGCGTACGTGGGTAAGTCGTGGGGTCAGCCCGTTGAGGTCGGGGCCGCTATCCTGAAGACTTGGTGACGCGCGGCGTGCCGATCGGCGTCGTCAATGTGTGTTCGACAGACCATCCGGTGTAGAGCCGTCGAAAGAGGGCGTATGGATTACAGCCGAGGATACGTGCCCATTCGGTGACCGTATGCGTTTGTCCTTGCCACGTCAGGCGATGATTCGATCGCATGTTGTTCATCTGGGTGATCTTGTCGGTCCAGCGAACGTTGCCCGGTTCATACCCGCGGTCATTGTCGATACGGTCCAGCGTGGCAGTTGTGGATGGCTTCGGTCCCACGTCAGCTAGGAATGCTGCGAAATCCTCGCGCCATTCGGGCGCCACATGAATGCCGCGCGCACCGTACCAGCGGTATTGGCGGCAGCCGGAGTGATGGCACCGTCGTCGAATGTGCTGCCAGACCGTGTATTCGCGATAGTAGGGGTTGCGTTCCTTGCCGATAGCCGCGCCATGCTTGAGACGGCGTCGCGACACCGTTTCACGTAGTAGGCATCCGCACGATCGCGTCCGACCGTTTCGGAGGTGATCAATGCGCACGTCTTTCTCGTGTCCGCAATCACAGCGACACCGCCAGTATTCCGGGCGCACCGGTTTCAACGCGACGAATCGCCCGAAGCGCTGGCCGGTGAGATCAAGGCTCTGCGGCATACGACCGGAGGATATCGCGCTAAGGGAAACAATGGGGAATCAAAATGTCTGATTACCTGACCCCGAAACAACTCTGCCAGCGTTGGGGGCTGGAGCGTCGTGCGGTCTACCGTCGCCTGCGCCGGATGCCCATCCTGAAGCAGAATGCCCGGGTAATCCGCATCGCGGTCGAGGACGTGCAACGGCTGGAGCGGGTCTGGCGGATCCACGGCTGGGTGCCCCGCGAAAATAGTTAGGCGCACATAGGCACAGTTAGTCACACCCCCCCTAGCCACGGGCAGTCTTTCTGTGCATCGTGGGCCGAATGGCCCGCGATCGCGATCCCCGCGACGACGACACGCCCGGCACCCCGCGAGAACGCCTGCTGCGCGAAGCCCTCGCCCACTTCAAGCTGGCCGATGAGGCCGACGCCGAGCAGCGCCGCCGCGAAATCGAGGATCTGAAGTTCGACGCCGGGCACCAGTGGCCCGCCGACGTCCTCGAAAGCCGCAAGCCGCATCACAGTCCGGCCGGGGTGTTCGTGCATGGCCGTCCCGCCTTGGTGATCAACAAGCTCGATCAGCCGGTGCAGCTGACGATCAACCAGCAGCGGATGGCGCGGTTGAGCATCAAGGTCAACCCGAAGGGGGACGGGGCCGATCGGGAGACCGCCGACGTCTTGGCGGGGCTGATCCGGCACATCGAAGTGGAGAGCGGCGCGCAGATGGCCCGCTCGTGGGCCTTTGAGCGGGCAGTGAAGTGCGGCCGCGGCTACTACCGGGTGCTGAAGCAGTACAGCAACGACGGGGACGACGATCAGGACTTGGTCATCAGCCGGATTCTGAACCAGCACAGCGTGTATCTGGATCCGCACCATCAGCTGCCGGACGGCTCGGATGCGGAGTGGTGCTTCGTCGTGGAAGACCTGCCGTACAGCCGGTTCAAGCGGCTCTACCCGAAGTCCAAGCTGAGCACGGCGGATGAGGACGACTTCCGCGGCTATGGGGACGACGCGCCGGGGTGGGTGACGGGCTCAGGCGCAGGGCGTACGGTGCGCGTCGCGGAGTACTGGTACGTCGAGCACTCAACCCGCAAACGCGTGCGCCTCGATGACGGCTCGTGGAGCTTCGAGGACGACGTCCCCGAGGGCCGGTCCGCCGCCGAGGGCGACGGCGCGCGCAGTCGTGACATTGACGTGCGCACGGTGAAGTGGTGCAAGCTCACCGCCGCCGACATCCTCGAGGAGCAGGACTGGGACGGCCGCTATATCCCCATCGTCCAGGTGCTCGGCAAGGAATACAACATCAACGGTGAGCGGGTCTATCTCGGGATGATCAGTGGCGCCAAGGATGCGCAGCGGTCGTATAACTACTTCCGCTCGGCGCAGACCGAAGCCATCGGCCTGGCGAAAAGCGCGCAGTGGCTCGTCGCGGAAGGACAGCTGGAGAACTACGAACGCTGGTGGCAGTCGCCCGAGAACCTGCCCTACCTGCCGTACAAGCCGACCTCAT
>Ga0196978_1000110_pt1 | contig 41320 bp, 27 predicted proteins | sample S3v_2013CmetaG_FD_155491 | JGI IMG/M metagenome (GOLD analysis project Ga0196978, IMG submission 155491) | Soil microbial communities from Anza Borrego desert, Southern California, United States - S3+v_20-13C | ecosystem: Environmental > Terrestrial > Soil > Desert | place: USA: California... | reverse complement strand
AGTGCAAAGTGTCGAAGGAGGAGGCGGAATTTAGCTTCAGCGATTCTCGAACGGCGGTAGTAACGGTTTAGCCTTTGCACGTCAGAAGTTTAGCACCCATCAAATTGTGCTTAACTTCATCAGACCCTCGGAAATTATCGGGCGCTGGGGGCGGGAAAAGTTCGGAAAGATAAGCGCGCGCCGCGTCCTATAACGGGGTGCTCTTTACATTTTCATTGACACCCTAACCCGGCAGGCATATCGTTCCCGCGCATCGTCTTCGCATACTCGCCGGCGAGCCCGCTCACCGGCCTCACAACTACCATCTCGCTAACTTACGAGGGTCACTTCGATGAGCAAGCCGAACCGCACGCAGACGGCCCCCGCGTCAGCCAAGAAGACAGCCAATCAGCCTGCGGTCATGCAGGTTCGCCCGCAGCCTTTAACGCCGCCCGTGTATCGACCTCAGCCAACACCCAGAGTTTTGCAGACCAAAACTGCCGGAAATCATCAAGCGGAAAAGACACAATTAAAATCTGTCCCGACCGCGCCGCCCGTCTACCGGCCGCTGCCTTTGCCCAAGGTTCTACAGGAAAAGTCGCCCGTCGCTCCTCCTCCTCGGATGCCTAATCAACAGGGTGCGACAACCACTCACAAACCTAACAGCGCCCAGCAGCTACTTAGAGCCTCGCAACCTAAGATGACCGCGACAGACGCTGGCAAGCCCCGGGGGACGCTCCCGACAGTGTGTCCCACGCCGAAGCCGCCTCGACCACCACAGGTGCAGCCTAGGCAAGCGGCAAGTCAGACACTTCAGCCGATGCTACCCCGGCTGAGATCGAACAACACGCCTCCGAGTGCGGCGTCAACACAAAGGTTGAACGTGCCTCGCAGTCCCATAATCACACCTGAGCGATCAGGGCGGCTTGTCATCCAAGCTGCCCAGCCCGTTACGCCTGTAGGCAACCGGAGCAACACCATCCCGGGCGTCACTGCCCGGCGCCCTTCTGTAATTCAGCAGAAGGGAGGGGGAGCCGGTCGGCACAACCAAAAGTTATATGAAAAGTATTTCAGCGAGGCTATGTTAAAGATTTTAAGGGAAGCAAATTTCGGCTACGCCGCCGAGTCTGAGAGAGCCGTCATCGAGAGAAATTGGAATACCGAGCCTGACCCGGAAGACAGTGACTACGAGCTACTAGTATTAAAGCCGGGGATAAAACCATCCGACGCCGTGACTCTACTCTTCAATAACCTGCAGGATTGGGCCATGGACTGCGCGGAATCAATTCAAGCGGCCAGGTGGCATGCCGAGTTGCAAGTGATAGGGGATGAGGCGTTCGACCAGAAATACGGCGGCAGCCGCTTCGTATTGAAACAGCATGATTCGACCGGTAGCGCGGCCGCGGTACTTTATGAGAGGGTTGATAATACTGGGAGATATTCCATTATCGAGACCTTCAAGATTCGGAATGATAAGCATGACCGATACGATGCTGTTAGTAGAGATGAAGATGAGCTTCTGAGGCGGGCACCCGTCGGCAGTCGCGTTATGTGGAGAGACTTTAATCCCAGAGTCGGTGATGACAATGATTATAAGAACGAGAATACGGTTAAGCTGGGGAATAACTACTACGCCGCGCACCCTCTAGGGCACGGCAGTAAGGAAACGATTCGCCTGCTCTACGCAACTTACCAAGTGGCAGCCGCTGACGAGAACAGCACCTTTTGGAGTATGCCAGGAGAGATACGAGACGAGCCGCGGCGAAAATATACCGCGAATGACGCAGAGGTGAGAAGGTACGCAGATCGGTATATCAGAGTCGTCGAAATCGAATACATCAGACCAAATATTTCATCTCCCGGCCAAAGACAGCCGCGCTTCAGAGAGCATCCGCGTCGGGGCAACAGGCGGCGCTAGCATTATGCAAGGCCCCACTCCTTCCCAACCACGATACGTAAATTAAGATTATCGGACGCGATGCGCGTTAGCTCGCTTCAGGCCGTAGGGTGGAGCGAGGGACTTCTGCCGGGTGAGGAGTTACCTCTCGACGGCGCGCAAGCAGGGTCATCCCTCCTATCCGCGCTGGGGCACGAATCCATCCAGACCACCGAGGAGTATTTAGGGGTGGAGCAGGATCATACCGACGTGCCCTGCGACCACCTCGAACTGAAGTTAGAGAGGTGATGGGTTACGGTAGCGGTAGGGGCTGCTTCAGCTTTTGAGCCCAAGTTCGTCAAGGAATCGGGTCGTTACGAGCATGATAGCTTCGGCCCGCCTCGAAGTAAGTAGAGACTCTGCAAAAGCGCGCCTACCTATTAAGTAATAGCCGGGAACAATTAGGTGAAAGTCTTCTCTTGTGCCCCTACTAACCCGCAGCGGACACTAAAGCCGTTAGCCTCATCCCGAAGAATATACTCCGTCAGATGCCCGTCGGCCTGCTCGATCAACTCAAAGGAGGCGTTAAGCCAGCGGAAGGGCCCGCAAACATATTCGCAACCCCCACAAGTAATTTCCAAGTACTTGGGGTGAGTGTTAGCGGTTATCACCCGTATCTTCAAAATCTTATGGCCGACTCTGGCTTCAGAAATTGAAGCGTCTCCACCCGCCCACTTATTGAGCAATTTACGAGTGTAAGCGTCAGCTTTTTGTTGTGGATTACTTTCCATGAGTTAAGAACCCCAGCTCATCAGAACGTAAAAGGTCTCCACCCGAAAGGGCGCGGAGGGGGAACGGGTTGGTAGAGTAGCCCGTCGCCGCGGAAATAGAACTGGGTTTTGTTGAACAGCCCCTGATTCGTATAGATCGAGTGGAATTCAGCATTAGTCATATTCATATCCCCCCATGGCCCAGCGCGAGGAATGAAACCTTTGGAACCATAATGGAATACGGCATCAAGATTATACAGTCTATCCAAGTCATCCAGTGCAAATTGGATCCCATCGGCGTTCCTCGACGCGTGGAAGAAGACCCTACCGAACCTACTAGGGCTAACGCCAATCGGAGGTAATGGATTTAGCCTGCCCGTCAAGCCGCTACTGTACCACCGCTCCCAAGGTAGCCCACCGGTTTGACGGGCTAGGTTACTGTAGTGTGGGTTAAGCCCCAAAGTTATATATCTACCGGTCGCCGGAGGCGGCGGGGGAGCAGGTGCCCCCGCGACAGGTCTGGCCAGTGCGGCGCCGCCGGCACCGCCGCCGAATCCGCCTCCTGATGCACCTTCAAGAATATCGCCGGCGCGGGCGGTCGGTTCTATCGCCTCTGCTACCTTTTTGACGACGGCCCCGACGACACTGATAATTGTTACAACGGTATCTTGATCATCGTTAGGGTCAGGGTCCGTACTTTCCGGATTTGGTTTCTTTTTCGGGTCCTGCTCCTGCAACCCGTTAGGATCAATAAACCGTAACGGATTATTCAGGACGTACGTGTACCGGTTCCAGCTCTGTGGATTACTTACCCTACCGCTCGCCAGTAGCGGATCTAAACTCGTAAACCTGCCTTGCACACTGGCGTAGTAACGTGCCTGTGCGTAATCCAACTTAGACTCGTCGTCCCGCTCATAGCCGGTGAACTTCTGCCTGACGTTATCGTCAGCATCGTACCCCTGCGTGTCGGCTCTCCCGCCCGCGCCAGCGTACAGTTCCTCGCCGAACGGCAGGTAGTCGTGGCGCGTCACGCCCGCCAGGCTCCCCGTCCGGTCCACCACCATCCGCGGCGTGCCGAGTTGGTCCGTGACCAGCCACCGGAGGTCCGCCCCCTGCCCCGCGCCGGCCGCGCCCCCCCCCCACGCCTCGACCTCCGCCAGCCGGCTGTAGTAACCGTCCATGCAGGCGTGCGCTAAGACCCGGATCTTCGTCGTCACGACGGCCGGGAAGGTGAACTTGCGCCACACCTTGTTGTTGCCCGTCACGCTACCGCCCTGAACAGTCGCCCACGCCGCGCCCGTCCAATACTGCACCACGTAGCCGGTCAGCCCGTACTGGGTGAAGGTCATCCCCTCCGTGGGCTCCGAGGGGTTCGCGTAGTTATCTTGGTTAGTGAAGACGTCTACCTCGTCGATGCTCTTTGGGCCGTCGAACTCCACCTGGAGCCAGTCGGGGAACGTGCCGCTCGTCGCGTCGTTCCAGCCGCCGCCCGAGCCCCAGTTCACACCTTTGCGGTCGCCGTCGTTGGCCCCGGCCGGGGTGAAGACCCACCCGGCGCGGCCGTCACCAGAAGCTCTCCCGAGCGGTAGCCGTACTCGTTGAGCGGCGAGGCGGGCGCGCCGGCCGGCGCGTACTCGGCCAGCAGCTCCCCGCCCGGCCCGTAGACCTGCCAGACCTCGGCCGAGGTGCCGGCCATCCGCTTCACCCTGCGCCCGTCGGCGTCGTAGACGTAATCGGCGGTCTGCGTCTGACCGGAGACGAACTGCGCCGAGGTCATCCGGTTCTCGGCGTCGTAGGCGCGCGCTCGCGCCAGCCCCCATATGAGGGGGCGTTCGACGCCGGACCGGTGCGAGCGGCAGCGAGAGCGCGGAGGCGGCGATGTGCCGGGGGGGGTCTGTTGATGCGGGGCGGACGATAATGCGGATTATGAAAGAGACGCGGCGCGCATGACGTGCCGCTTTTTGCGTGGCGAGCGCGCGGCCACGATTTCATAATTCCGCATTATCGTTAACGCCCCTCCGAACTTCTTTAATGTGCGCGACTGCTCAAGGTGAGATGTAGAGGCTACGGTGTTCTTCTGCTCCTATGTTGCCGAGTCGGGCGAACATAGGTAGGTGGATCGGAGTCAACTACTGGCTCGAACGGTCGATGCCTTACCTCAACCTGATAAGGTGCCGTGAACGTCGGCGTAAGATCATCCGCAGTGGTCTCTTTCGGCATGATACGGAAGATGAAGATTAGAGTTGCGAGGCGTACGCTCGCATCATTATCAGCCGGTATAAACCGCCAGCGCCTTGCAGTATTTTCCGCTTTTTCACGCAACAATGGGTGACCGTTAATACTTCGCGCAGAGATAACCTCACCCGCCGCGTTCACCTCCACCTCCACCTCGACCGTGCCGCTCGTATTCGATGCGACAGCGAGAACTGGGTAAGCAGGAGCCACGGCAGAGGCTACTGCTGGACGCTGCTTGGTGGATGATGATACCGGGCGCATCGCAGGTACCATCGCCGCGCTGATAATGATTACAAGCGTACTTGCTATATAGTGGGATTTTCTCATCTTGGGATAAACCTCCGTCCCGGATTTTGTGGGGTCAAGCCGTAAGTCGGCGACTCTCGTAGATGATTATCGATGGCTGTTGACCGTCGAGTTGCGCGATCAGCCTCCGTCCACCCACGGTTCCATATCTCGCGTCTTCCAACGGATAAGTTGTCTAAGCCAAGCCCTTGGGCAACTAGCGAACTGACGGTGTAGCCCCTGACCTCTCTCTCATACCTAGTTAGATTAGTAGCTCCCATAATGGCTACTCTTGATTCAGCGCCATTCGCTGCAACATCAGTAGTCAGCGCAGCAGCGAACACTTGGGCATCAGCTACATGTCTGCCTTCATGGGCAACATCAACAGCAAGGTTGCCATTGCGTCGGTCGCTAAGCACTACTTCGACTTGAGCCGTAAAGGTGCCGTTCTCAAAATGAAAGTAAGCCGTCCTTGCCTCCGCTGCCACACCATCTGCCAGTCGTCCCTGACCTACGGAGACGCCGTTCGCCGTGCCTTCTGCTCCATAAGAAGCTAATGATTCACTCACTAAATCACGCTCCGCACCCGCAGGCAAGGCATCACGTGCGCGACCGGCAGCAGCCAACGCATTTCTAAACTCATTCCTTCTTTCAATGATCCTGTTAGCATCCCTAAGAGCGTTCCTGTCGTTTCCCGCGTTGCGTCTGAGTTCCTCGTCTGTCACATTACCACCAAGCGAGGCACTCCAGATGTATAAACCTTCAGGGTCAGTCCATTTGAGCGGGTTGTTGATGGCGTAGCTGTAACGATTCCACGTCTGCGGATCGTAAAGAGTGCCGGATGACATTAACGGATCAACGCTCGTGAAGCGTCCCATCGTCGAGCCGTAATACCGCGCACCCGCGTAGTCGAGTCTGGTCTCCCCGTCGCGCTCATAGCCAACAAATTTGAATCGGTTGTTGTCGCCGACGTAGCCCTGATTTGTCGTCCTTCCCCCGACGTCAGCGCCGACTTCCTCCCCGAATGGGAAGTAGTCGTGGCGCTTCACCCCCGCCAGGCTTCCAGTCTTGTCCACAACCATCCGCGGCGTGCCGAGCTGGTCCGTGACCAGCCACCGGAGGTCTACTCCCGATGGAGTGCCCGCCGCGCCCGCCCCCCACGCCTCGACCTCCGCCAGGCGGCTGTAGTAGCCGTCTTTGCAGGCGTGCGTCCAGACGCGGATCTTCGTCGTGGGGATGGCCGGGAAGGTGAACCTGCGCCACACCTTGTCGTTGCCCGACACGCTCCCGCCCGGCACGGTCGCCCACCCCGAGCCCGTCCAGTACTGCACCTCAAATGAAGACAGCCCGTACTGGGTGAAGGTCATCCCCTCCGTGGGCTCCGACGGGTTCGCGTAGTCGTCCTGGTTAGTGAAGACGTTCACCTCGTCGATAGTCATGGCCCCCGCGAAGTCGATCTGGAGCCAGTCGGGAAATGTCCCGCTCGTCGCGTCGTTCCAGCCGCCCCCGGAGCCCCAGTTCAGCCCGCGGCGGTCACCGTCGTTGGCGCCCGCGGGCGTAAAGACCCAGGGCGGCGAGTTCAGGCTCGAAGAGGCCGAGGCCACGCCGCCGTTGGCTGCTAGCGCGACGTTGGTGCGCGTGACGGGCGCGCCCCACGCCTCGACCTCCGCCAGCCGGCTGTAGTAGCCGTCCTTGCAGGCGCTCGCCAGCACCCGCACCTTCGTCGTCACGACGGCCGGGAAGGTGAGCCTGCGCCACACCCTGTCGTTGCCGGACACACTCCCGCCCGGCACGGTCGCCCACCCCGAGCCCGTCCAGTACTGCACCTCGTAGGAGGTCAGCCCGTACTGCGTGAAGGTCATCGCCTCGGTCGGCTCCGCGGGGCTGGCGTAGTTGTCCTGGTTGGTGAAGACGTCTACCTCGTCGATGCTCTTTGGGCCGTCGAACTCCACCTGGAGCCAGTCGGGGAACGTGCCGCTCGTCGCGTCGTTCCAGCCGCCGCCCGAGCCCCAATTCACACCTTTGCGGTCGCCGTCGTTGGCCCCGGCCGGGGTGAAGACCCACGGGGGGGAGTTGAGGCTCGAAGAGGCCGAAGCCACGCCCCCGTTGGCCGCCAGCGCGTAGTTCACCCGCTGCTGCTGCCCGCCGCCGGCCGTCGCGCCCGGCGCCGCCGTCACCAGCAGCTCTCCCGAGCGGTAGCCGTACTCCTTCAGCGGCGAGGTGGGTGAGGCGTTCGGCGCGTACTCGGCCAGCAGCTCGCCGCCCGGCCCGTAGATCTGCCACACCTCCGACGAGGTCCCGACCATCCGCTTCACCCGCCGCCCGTCGGCGTCGTAGGCGTAATCGGCCGTCTGCGTCTGCCCCGACAGGAACTGCGCCGAGGTCATCCGGTTCTCGGCGTCGTAGGCGCGCGTGCCCCCGCCGCCCTGCCCGCCCTGGTACGTGTCCAGGGTCAGGTTGCCGGCCGCGTCGTAACCCATCTGCCCCGGCTGCCCCGATGGCACGCCGAGCCGGTTGGCGGCCGCGTCGACGGCAAACTGCGGCTCGGGGATCGCGTAGGTCGGGTTCTGCCCGAAGACCTGCGTCTCCTGGGCGTTGATGGTGCGGTTGCCCCAGCGGTCGTAGTCGTAGACCTGCGCCCACCGGTTCTCCTCCTCGGCGCGCGTCAGCCGGTTCAGCCAGTCGTAGCGGTATTTTTGAGTAAAGAGGTCGAAGTTACCGCCCAGGTCGTAACCCGCCCCGTCGAACTTCGGGATGAAGACGTCCTGCTGGAGCAGGTTCCCGTTGTTGTCCGATCCCCCGCCCGTCGCGCCCCACGCGCCGTTCAACGCGCTGTAGTGGTTGATGATGGCGCCGCGGTTCCAGTTCGTCCCCTGCCCCGGCGCGGACTGGCCGTAAGTGCTCACGCGGATCTCTGCGAGCTGGCCTCGGCTGTTGTAGAGGTGCTTGTTGTAGACCGGCGTCTGCGTGCCGTACCGCTCCTGCTTCCGCCGCCCCGAAGCGTCGTAGGCGAACGAGTCGGCGTAGGTGCGCGCCGCCCCGCCGCCCAGGTTCCCGGTGACGCCGCCCAGCCGCCCCGCGGCGTCGTACGTGTAGCTGACGGAGTGGCCCGACGGGTAGGTCAGCTTCTTGACGTTGCCGGCCAGGTCGTAGGCGGCCGAGACGTTAAAATACTGCCCGAGGCTGCTGCCCACCCAGTAGGCCTGGTGGTACTGCGTGAGCCGCCCCGCCGCGTCGTAGGAGTCGACGCCCGTCGCCGCGACGCCGGCCGAGTAATGCCACCAGAGCCGCCCCTTGCCGTTCGGCGCGCCGTCGTAGTGGCGCTCCGCGTCCGGCGTGTGGTTCGCGGCGCCGAGCGCGGCGTCGTCGTAGTGCACCGTCGTGTTGCGGTTCAGCCCGTCGTACCCGTAGGTCGTGACGACGCCGCGCGCGTCCTTGCGCTTCACGAGGTTGCCGGCTGCGTCGTAGCGGTAGCCCATAGACCACTGGCCGTTGCTCACGCCCGAGGACAAGTCGGTCAGCGCGGGGAAGTCGGCGTCCGCCGTCATATCCCCCTGCTCGGGGTTCTTGGCGCGGACGAGCCTGCCCAGCGAGTCGTAGGCGAAGAAGCGGCGCTGCGTCACCTGCTGCCCCACGAGCTGGCCCGACTGCTCGACCATACGCAGGTTGCCGAGCGCGTCGTAGGCGTAAAAGGTCGGCTGCACGGGGTTGCCGGAGGCGTCGTCCAAGAGCCCGTTCCCGGCGTCGGGCTCGTCCACGCGCACCAGACGCCCCAGGGCGTCCGTGATGCTCCGCCTCTTTCTGCCGGCCTGATCCGTGACCGTCACCACGTTGCCGACGTAGGAGGTCGTGACGCTACCGGTCCAGCTCCCGTTCGTCTCCGGCGCGGGGGGCGGCTCCGCGGCCCCGGCGAAGGTGGCCACCTCCGTCACCCTCCCCAGCGCGTCGAATGAGGTGCGCACCCAGCCGTCCGTCGCCTCCCCTAGGCCGCGGCTCGGCTGCGAGGCCAGGTAGGCCCTCCCCATCACGTCGTAGCGCACGGACGCGCTCACGTAGGCCGTCTCACTCTCGTACCGCCGCGTCTCGACCGCGCGCCCCAGCCCGTCGTAGACGGCCACGGTCTTGAGCCGGTTGTCCTCGTAGAGGGTCAGGTCGGAGGTCGTCGTGACGGTGCGGTTTACGTCGTCGTAGGCGACGGTCGTCTGCGCTTGGTCGGGAGTGCCGACGGCGTGGAGCGTCCTAGTGAGGCGGCCCAGCGGGTCCTCGTAGGCGAAGTTCGTCACCACCTGGTTGGCGTCGGTCGTCGAGGTGACGCGCCCGGTCCAGAAGTCGTAGGCCGTGGAAGTCGTGAAGGCCGAGGCCGAGCCGTACTGCCCCGTCGGGTCCGGCACGGCCGAGGTGGCCTTCGTCGGGTAGGCGTACTTGTAGGCCGGGGAGTACTCGACCTCCGACACGCGGCCGTGCACGCCGGCGTCCTCCAAGTGCGCGTCCCACGACTTGCGCGGGCTGCCGCAGGCGTCGTACTGCGCGTGCGTCTCGACCCAGCCCCCGGTCGTGTTCAGCCAGCCGCGGGTCGTCGTCGGCAGCCCCCGCACGACCTGTCCGGGGTCGACCCACCCGACCGCCGCGCCGCAGGGCAGGGGCGCGTAAGCCTCCTCGTCGTAGCGGATCTCGGTCTGCGCGAGCAGGGCGAGCGCGCCGTCCCTCACGCGCGTCGCCTTCGGGAGCGACAGCATGTTGCGGTCCCGGTAAGCCTGATCGTCGGTGAGGTAATCCGTCTCCTCGACGCGCAGCAGCTGCCCCGCCAGGAAGCCGCCGATCCCGCCCGTCTGCGGGTTCGTCTCCGTCACCTTCCGGTAGCCGTAGCGCTCCACCTTCTTGACGTTCAGGTCGGCGTCGTACTCGTACTTCGTGGTCGCCGACAGCGCGCCGCCCGCGGCGTCGAGGACGACCAGGACCTCTTTGGCCACCCGCGGGTTCCGCTGCTTGTGGATGACGTACGGGCCTCTGTGCTCGGTCGCGCCGTCGACCGCCCACTCCGTCAGCCTGCGCCTCAGCACCTGCCCCGCCGCCGTGACGACCCTCTCCTCGTAGGCCCGGCCCGCGCGCGGGTCGTCGAACCCGTAGAGCACGAGGCTGCCGCTCCCCCCGTGGCGGTACGTCTCCGTGCGCGTGAGGTCGGGCGCCGTGACGACCGACCAAGCTCCCGGGTTGTAATCCCAGGGGGTCTCGTCCGAGCCGTCGCCTTTGGCGCTGACCCACCGCTTGAGCACGCCGCGGTTGGCCTGCGGGGCGGGCGAGAGGTCGAAGACGTGGGCGCTGAGCGGCGGCACCTGGCCGTAGGTGAACTTCTCGTAGCCGCCGGTCGGGTAGACCACCTTGTCGATCTCGCCGTACCGGTTGTAGGTGAAGGTGTAGGCCGACTGGTCGGCCAGCACGATCTTGTGGAGCAGGACGGGGTTGAACCGCTCGCCGTTGTTCCCGTCGACCACACTGTCGTTACTGCCGGGCGAGGAGAAGAGGAAGAGGTTCGGCGAGACCGGAATATGCGGGTAGGTCGTGGTGCGGTCTCCGACGTAATGCAGGGGCTCGCTCGGGTCGGTGCGGACGTCTTCGAGCCGCTTCCAGACGAAGGTCACCTGCTGCGACGACCCTCCCACGCCGGGCAGCGAGTAAGTGCGGTCGGCCGGCGCGGAGGCGTCGAGCGGCGGCAGCCCGTAGGTGCGGCCCAGGGTGTCGGTCCACTGCTTCGCCGAGTCGTCATAGGTGAGTCGGTTGCCGTGCCTGTCGACGTAATGGCGCAGGTGGACGCTGGCAGCCGTCCACTCCGAGAGGTACTGCGAGCCGTCGGGAAGGTAGAGGGTCCCGGAGGAGGCGTCGTAGCGCATGCGCGAGCCGTCCACCGAGTGGTACGTCCCGCCCAGCGCGCCGGCGGAGAAGGGGTGGATCGTGTCGTCGCGCCTGAACTCGTGCCGCGCCCCGTCCGGCAGCCTGAGGAACAGGCGCGCCACCCTCGAAGTGCACCCCGACACGCACGGCCTGCCATGCTCGTCGTAGGTCTCGAAGGAGGGCGGCTCCTCCCACTTGAACCAGTCCAGGTTCGAGGTCCAGCCGGCGGCCGAGTAGAGGGCGAAGCGCCCCCCGTAGGTGGAGTCCGGCTCGCCGGAGCAGCCCGCGCACTCGCTGCCCCTCATGATCGTCCCCTGGTGCCTGATCTCCCACACCTTCGAGGAGTAGTAGAGCGTCACGGGCAGGTCGAGGCCGGCGCGCCCCTTGTAGGCGCCCAGCGTGATCTGGAACTGCAGGGCGCCGGTGGCCGGGTCGACATGGGCGCTCGACCGCTCGCGGTAGTCGACGGCGTTCTGGGCGTTCGACGGTATGAACGAACTCTGAGCCGCGGCCACGGTCGACAGGGCGGCCAGTACGCAGAAGAGCGTCAGGGCGGTCGCGGTACTCCTGCTTCTCTTAGTGTTCATTCTCTTATCCCTCGGGTCGCGGCGTCGGCCGGGCCGGCGGACACACGTGCGCGGGCGGCCCTCCGGCGGGCGGCGATACTTCGGCCTGAACGCGCGGTCATCCGCGGCGCGCGCCCGTGCGCGGCGGTCGGACGGCCGGGTCGGAACAGATCAGTTGTGTGGAAGATGAGGAGGGCGAATCGGGGGCGCCACCTGAGTCATCCTTGTGAGCCCGCGCATCCTAGTGGCCCGTGCTCGGGTTTGTCAAGCGCGGGGCGGAGGCCCGTCAACCCGAGCGGACAAAACGGATACTCGGCACTTACCCGAGTATATCCGCTGCGACGGAATGACCATTATCGGACTCCGGGCCTGTTGCCTGCACCTTCTCCCCGCGAACACCTAGCATTGAACCTGTCGAGGTGACTGTCTTGCGCGTCAGGCCGGTAACTACCCCCTTTCGGGAACGAGGCGTCGAGCCATATTTATTACCTATCCGGAAGGCTTACATTATAATGTGTGGACATGAAATCAATAGACGCGGGCGATTCGGAACTCCGTGTGATAGATGTTCCCCCTCCGCGACGCCGACGCCGTCTCCTATGGCTGATCCTCGCGGCCGCCGTCATCTTCTTCCTGCTCGGTAGCGCCGTCTCGGTCTACGTCGAGGTGCTGTGGTTCGACTCTCTCGGCTACGCCTCCGTCTACTGGTACACAGTCCGGGCGCGGTTGGTGCTCTTCGCAATCTTCTCCGTCCTGACCTTCGCCATTATGCGCGCCGCCTTCTGGCGGCTCGAACGCTCCTTCGCCCCGTCCCTACAGAGAGAGTTCATCGTTAAACTGAATGAGGAGCACGTCGCCGTCTCGCCGGGTAGCCTGCTGCGGCCCGCGGCGTGGGTGCTTTCCCTCGTCTTCGGCCTCGGTTACGGGTTGTCGCTGAGCGCTCAGTGGGAGCGGTTCGCGCTCTACCTCAACCAGGGCGCGACCGCATCACCCGACCCCGTCTTCCGCAAGCCCCTGGGGTTCTACCTGTTCACGCTGCCCGTCTACGAGACGCTCTCCTCGTGGCTGACGACGCTCGCCTTCTTCATCCTCGCCGGGGCCATCCTTTACGCGCTGCTGTCCGGCCCTAAGAATTCGACTGCCGCCGCCAAGCGGGCGGCGCTACAGACCGGTTACACCGCCGTCTCCCTGGCGCTGGCGTTCTTCCTCCTGATGCTTGCCGCGTGGTCTTACCTGGCGCGCTTCTCCTACCTGTGGCGCGACCACCAGTCGTTCTCCGGCGTCACGTACATGGAGGCCAACTACCTGATCCCGGGGCTGAGCATTCTCACCGCGGCGCTGATCCTGGGCGCGCTCATCTCCTTGGCCAACGCCTTCGCGCGGCGCGGCCTCAGAATCTTCTTCGCGGCGGTCGGACTGCCCCTCGTCGTCTACGTGATCGCCACGATGCTCGTCCCCGCGTACGTCACAAGCTTTATCGTGAAGCCTAACGAACTCGGCCGCGAAGCCCCCTACATCGAGCACAACATCGCGTGGACGCGGCAGGCATACGGCCTAGATCGGGTGGACGCGCGCAACTTCGAGGCGGCGCTGACGACCGAGGCGCTCGACATCGGGCAGAACCGCACGACGCTGGAGAACATCCGGCTGTGGGACTGGCGCGCGCTGCAGGACACGCTCCGGCAGGTGCAGGAGATTCGCAACTACTACGAATTCGTGGACGTCGACGTGGACCGCTACCGGGTCAACGGGCAGGTGCGTCAGGTGATGGTCGCCGCGCGCGAGCTGGACATCGAAAAACTGCCGCCCGCCTCGCGCAACTGGACGAACGAGCGGTTGATCTACACCCACGGCTACGGCGTGACGATGAACCCGGTCAACGAGTTCACGCCCGAGGGCATGCCGCGCTTCGTGCTCTCCGACATGCCGGTCGCGTCCAACGCCCCGGAGGTGCGCGTCGCGCGCCCGCAAATCTACTTCGGCCAGAAGACGGACGGGCCCGTCTACGTCAGGACGAGGCTGCGCGAGTTCGACTTCCCGCAGGGCGAAGCCAATCAGTTCACCACCTACGAAGGCGCGGGCGGCGTGCACGTGGGCGGCTCCTTCCGCCGCCTCGCCCTGGCGTGGGCGCTGGGTGACCTCTCTAAACTCCCATTCTCCGACGACGTGCAGCCCGACAGCCGCGTCCTGATGCGGCGCAACATCATCGAGCGCGTGAACCGCGTCGCGCCGTTCCTCGTCTATGACGAAGACCCCTACATCGTCGTGCGCGCGGGCGGCACCCTCGCCTGGATCATCGACGCTTACACGGAGTCGTCGAGCTACCCCTACTCGCGCGGCCACGTGGTGGCGAAGAGGCGGGTGAACTACGTCCGCAACAGCGTCAAGGCGGTGATCGACGCCTACGACGGCACGACCACCTTCTACGTCTTCGACGAAGCCGACCCCATCATCGGCGCGTACCGGGCGGTCTTCCCCGCATTGTTCCGCGGCGCGGGCGAGATGCCCGCCGACCTCCTCGCGCACGTCCGCTATCCGGAAACACTCGTCAAGGCGCAGGCCGAGATGTACACCCTCTACCACACCCAGGACGCGCAAATCTTCTTCCAGCGCGAGGACGTGTGGGCCGTGGCGCGCGAGGTCGGCCCCGGGGCGAAGACCAACCAGGAGTCGCTCCCGATCGAACCCTACTTCGTGCTCATGCAACTGCCGGGGGAGCAGACGCCGCTCGAATTCATGCCGATCATCCCTTTCACCCCGGCCAACCGCAACAACATGGTCGGCTGGCTGGCGGGCCGCAGCGACGGCGAGGCCTACGGCTCGCTGGTCGCATACAACTTCCCGCAGTCGAGAGTCATCGACGGCCCGCTCCAGATCGAGGCGCGCATCGACCAGAACGCGCAGCTCTCTCAGCAACTGACGCTCTGGAATCAGCAGGGCTCGCGCGTCGTGCGCGGCAACATGCTCGTCATCCCAATCGGGCGCGGGCTGCTCTACGTCAAGCCGATTTACTTACAGTCCGAGCGGAGCCCGATGCCGGAGTTGCGCCTCGTCGTGCTCGCCACACAGGAGCGTCTGGCCTACGGCACGAACTTCGAGGAGGCGCTGACGGGACTGCTCGGTGATTCCGCGCGGCCCACCGGAGCCGCGCCCGCGCAGGCGGAAACGCCCACGCCCGAAGGCGCACGCCCGCCGGCGGGGCAGCAGCCGGCCGCGACGCGCGAACTAATCAACCGAGCTTCCGAGGAGTTCAACGCTTACCAGCGGCACACCGCCGAAGGCAGGCTGAGCGAGGCGGGGCAGAGCCTCGAAGCCCTCAAGCGCACGCTCGAGGAGCTGAGGAGGCAACAGGAAGCAACGCCCCCGAGGTGACAGAGTCTCTCGGGGCGCTCACACAATCCGACAGGCAATTACATACCTGACTGACCCAAACGTGCTTGGCCTGCAGGTGAGCCTGCCGACGCCGCCTGCCCGGCGCGCTCGCGGCTCAATCTCTCCTGCAACGCCTGGCTTTTGTTGACCGCTATGCGCAGCTCCCACGTCGCCCACCACACCCTCGCCAGCAGCTCGTCGGCTTCTTTCCTGAGCGCCCTCGCCTTCTCTACTTCGTTCTGAGCTACGTTCCAAGCGTCCTCTCCCGTTGGGTCAGTCAGGTATGTAATTGCCTATTTGAATGTGACGCGCGGCTCGCTGCGCCTGTCGCCTTCCCGGTTGCTCATCCCTACCCCCTCCGCGCGTAGGCCTCCAGGCCTTCCCTCCTAATGGTCCACCCGCGGCCCCGCCTCAACCCGCGCCGCCGGCTTCGTCTATTCTTCGGGCGATCACCTCCGCCACCTCGAGCGGCCGGCCCTTCGGCCCGGCGCGCATTACCTCGTCCATCTCGTCGAGGAGTTGCGACACCCGCTGAGACTCGATGACAACCCGGCCGTCGCGGGTGACGTCACCGACAGAGCAATCCTTCTGGCGCTTGCGCCACGCGAAGAGGAGGGCGCCGGACAGCGAGCCGTGCGAGGACCTCGACCACGAGGCGGTGTACGGGGGGCGGAAGTTGAGAGTGTACGGCTTGTTCACTTATCCCCGCCTTCCTTCACAGCTTCCGCACGCAGGAGTCTAGGTCTTCCCGCTTGATGGTCCACCCGCGGCGCCCCCTGACGATCTTCGCTTTGAGCTTCCCCGCGCCGATGGCCTCGCGCGGCGCGGTGTTTCAGTTCGGCCTCACCCAACTCCGCCGTCGAAGGGGCCTTGTGTTGGTATCTCACTACCCCGGCGTGCGGGGCGCTTTCGCCCATTAACCATCGGCTTGTAGTCCTGCAATAGCAACTCTACGTCTGGAGCTCCCGCTCCACCCCGCTTGCCCCCAGTCATTCATTAGACCTTGCCCGGCGATCAACGCAGCCTTAGGTACATCTTGCAAGAGGCTATCCCCCCTCCGGGCGAGGTGAGCGATCACGACGACCAGCTCAGTCAGTTCCACGGGCTTAGCGACGTGCATCTCGAAGCCCGCGCGCATCGCCCGCAGGCGATCCTCGGTCCTCGCGTAGGCGGTCAGGGCGACGGCCGGCGTCCTCCCACCGGCATCGGCGTGCAGCCCCCTCACCCGTCGGATTAGCTCGTAGCCGTCCTCGCCCGGCATCCCGATGTCGCTGAGCAGAACGTCGAACTTCCCATGCGCCAGGGCTTCGAGCGCCTCCCGGGCCGACGAGGCGGTGGTCACATCTGCCCCGCACTGTCCGAGACCCGCGGCGAGTAGCTCCCGCGTGTCCAGCTCGTCATCGACGATGAGCACCCGCAACCCGTCTAGCCGCTCGGGGCACTCGTGCGCGGCCAGCGTATCGCGGGCCGCCGGGTGCACGCGCTCTTCCGCCTCCTCCCGGCGGTGGATGGGCGCGACGGGCAGCGTCACGGTGAACGTCGAACCCGTCCCCTCACCTGAGCTGTCAACCCGGGCGCTGCCGCCGTGGAGTTCCACCAGTTGGCGCACGATGGCGAGGCCGAGCCCCAACCCACCGTGCTGCCGCGTTGTCCTCTGGTCGGCCTGGCGGAAGCGCTCGAAGACGTGGGGCAGAAACTCGGGGTCGATGCCCGCGCCCGTGTCGGCGACGGCTATCTCCACGTACGAGTTGACGCGCTCGAGCCGCACCTGCGCGCGGCCACCTCGCGGGGTGAACTTTACGGCGTTGGTCAACAGGTTCCACACCACCTGTTGGAGCCGCGCCGGGTCGCCCATGACGGTCTCCACGCCGGTGTCGATCACCTTTATCAACCGCACGCCCTTCGCCTCGGCAGCGGGGCGCACGGCCTCGACGGCCGCGTCGATGAACGTGTGCGGGTCGACCGGCACGACGTCAAGGCGGAGCTTGCCCGTGACGATGCGAGACACGTCCAGGAGGTCGTCGATTAGTTGCGACTGCGAGCGGGCGTTGCGCTCGATGGTCTCCAGCGCCTTGGCCGCGGCCTCTCCTTCGAGCCCCCGCCGCGCAGCAGGTGCGCCCAGCCGAGGATGGCGGTCAGCGGCGTCCTCAGCTCGTGCGAGACAGTGGCCAGGAACTCGTCCTTCAGTCGGTTAGCCTCCTGCGCCTCCCGGAGGAGCCGCTCGCGCTCCTCCTCGGCCCGCTTGCGCTCGGTGATGTCGGACGCCTGGACGATGAAGAACTCGACGCGGCCGTCAGAATCCCTGACGGCGGTGACCGAGGCGTCCGCGACCCTCGTGCCGTCGGCCGCCTGGTATGAATCCACGGTGAAGACGGGTCCGTCCGAGCGCGAAGCTGCTGCCAGGCGGTCTGGCCAGCCCGCCTGCATCTCCGGGAGGCCTTCCCACCAGGGCGTCTCCCAGAACGGTTTGCCCAGGACCTGCTCGCGCGTGACGGCCGCTGCGCGCAGCGGCAGGTCGTTGATGTGCTGCACGACGCCCTCGGGCGAGAGGATGGCCATGAACTGGAACTGCTGGTTGAAAATGACGCGGAACCGCTTCTCGCTTTCGCGCAGGGATTCCTCCGCCCGCTTGCGCCCGGTGACGTCGCGGATGATGCCGGTGAAGACGTGACCACCCCCCTGGCGGAACCCGCCGAAGGAGACTTCGAGCGGGACCTCATGGCCGTCCCGGTGCAGCCCGGGCAGCTCCACCCCGCCCCAGTTGATGTGGCGGCGGCCCGTCTCGACGTAGCGCGCGAGCCCCGCCTCGTGGAGGCGGCGCAGGTACTCCGGCATCAGTACGGAAAGGGACTGCCCCGCCAGCTCCCCCGGCCTGTAGCCGAAGACCTTCTCGGCGGCCGGGTTGACGAACAGTATCCGACTCTGCGCGTCGATGGTGACGATGACGTCGGCGGCCGTCTCGGCCAGCGTGCGGAAGCGCTCCTCGCTCTCCAGCAGCTTGGCCTCGGCCCGCCTGCGCTCTGAGATGTCGTGGAAGGTCATCACGGCGCCCGTGACCTTCCCGTTATCGAGGATCGGGGCCGAGGTACACAGTACGGGGAACCGGCTGCCGTCCCTGCGCGTGTAGACCGTCTCGTAGTCGCGCAGGGGCACGCCCGTGCGCAGGACCTCGATGACCGGACACTCCTCTACCGGGTGAGGCGTGCCGTCGGCGCGGCGGGAGTGGATGGTCTCGTGCTGGCCCTTGCCTACCAGCTCACCCGCGTCGTAGCCGAGCATCTCCAGGGCCGCGCGGTTGGCGAAGGCGATGCGCCCCTCGGGGTCGAGGACGTGGATGCCTTCGAGGAGCGTGCCGGTGATGGCCTCGGTGAGGCCGAGTTGCTCGCCGAGTCTCTCCTCCGTCAAGCGGTGCGCGGTGTCGTCACGCATGATCTTGGCGAAGCCCCGGGCGCGGCCCCCTCCGTCCCGGAGCAGCATCAGGAAGCCGTTGGCCCAGAAGCGCGAGCCGTCCTTGCGCAGGTGCCAGCGCTTGTCCTCGGCGCGGCCTTCCCTGAGCGCAGTCTCCATCTCCCGCAGGTGGGCGCCGCGCGCGCGGTCCTCGGGCGTGAAGATGATCGACGCGTTCTCGCCGACCCATTCGTCTTCGGCGAAGCCGAGCAGGCCGCCGACGCCCGGGTTCCAACTGACGATGCGGCCATCAAGGTCGGTGGCGAAGACGGCGAAGTCGTGCACGTTCTCCGCGATCAGTTGGAAGAGCTCCTGACTATCCTGAGTAGGTTCTTTCGTCATTCTCGGTAAACCGCGAACCGAAGACGCGCCGCGTCAGGCGGCGTAGCGTTGGAGGATCTCTTCGAGGAGCGAGAACTCGATGGGCTTGCCGAAGCATTCGACGGCCCCGGCCGCCAGCGCCTCCTCGCGCCAGTTGCCCTCGCAGTGCGCCGACATCGCAATGACCGGCACGCGGCAGGTCTCGGACTGCTCGCGGATGCGGCGCGTCGCCTCCACTCCGGTCATGACCGGCATCCGCAGGTCCATCAGGATCAGGTCGATCTCCGAGCAGTGGGCTGTCGCGGCCTCCACGGCTTCACGGCCGTTGACCGCCTCAAGCACGTGGCAGCCTTTCATCTCCAGCAGCATGCGGATGAAGGCGCGGGTGTCGTCGAAGTCCTCGACGACCAGCACGGTCCTGTCGGGCACACTTCCCTCCTCAAAAGTTAAAACTGGGGGTTTAAGACCGCTCCAGCCTAAAACCTTTCTGCGGCGGAGTCTAGGCGAGCCCGGCTGAGGCCTCTAAATGAAGACCATGCACTCTTCACACTTTGGCCGGTAGTGTTGCAAAAAATATTTTGGCTACAATTAGTTGTATCTTAGCGTATCCGTCTACCTCAATATATTGGGTACACAGAAATTTTTTGCAACACTACCTTCGCGGTGGCTCTCCGTCGGGAGAGCTCCACTTTCTTCATTCGGTCCCGCTTTCTTTGGGTCACTGGGCCGCCCGGCCGTAACGGCCCCGCCGGGAGAGGGTGGCGCTGTGTCCCGAAGCATGTTGAGGGGGAGAAACGACGCCACGACGGCGGAGCTAGTGAACTGCCCCGGCTGTGTGTTTTCTAGCGCTAGGCGCGGAAGGCACAGCGGGGATGTCAGCTTTTGACTGAAGCTGCGTCCCTGGCTGTGCCTTCGCGTGTTCGGCGGCTGATTAAAAGTTATGCCGCGGGTGTACCCCTCACTGTTGGAGGATGATCGTCTGGTCGAAGGCCCCGAAGCCGTTCGAGGCGTAGTCAATGCGCCACCTGCCGTCGTCCGTCTTGACGGCGAAGTCGGCGCGGCCGTCGCCGTCATAGTCACCCGGCGCGGGCTTGGTCTCTGAGAGGCCGTAGCCGAGATATGAGGCGTCCCAGCGGCCGAACCCGTTCCAAGCGTAGTCGATGTTGAAGCGCCCCTGGTCGTCGGCCTTGATCCCGATGTCGGCGCGGCCGTCGCCGTCGTAGTCCGCAGGCGCCTCACGATTCGGTGAGTAGCCGTACCCGCCGTACGAGAAGTTCCAGGAGCCGAAGCCGTTCCAAGCGTAGTCGATGGCCCAAACGCTTAGGGTGGTGGAATGGACGCTGATGTCGGCGCGGCCGTCGCCGTCGTAGTCGGCCACCGCCTCGCGGTTTTCCGAGTAGCCGTAGCCGCCGTAGTTGAAGTCCCAGACGCCCAGGCCATTCCAGGAGTAATCGATGCGCCACTGGCCGGTGTTGATCGCGTGGCAACTGAAGTCGGCGCGGCCGTCGCCGTCGTAGTCGGCCGGTGCGACGCGCGACTCCGCCCCGCCGTAGCCGGGGTGGATCACGTCGAAGGCCCCGAAGCCGTTCGAGGCGTAGTCGATGCCCCAGTTGCCGTTGTTGAACTTGGCGCTGAGGTCGGCACGACCGTCGCCGTCGTAGTCGGCCGGCGCGGCCTGCGAATCCGTCCCGCCGTAGCCCTGATGGGTCGCGTCCCAAGTGCCGAAGCCGTTCGAGGCGTAGTCGATGCGCCAGCGCCCGTCGTCGTATTTGATGCTGATGTCGGCGCGGCCGTCGCCGTCGTAGTCCCTCGGCACGTTCTGCCCGGCGGTCGAGGGTTGCGTCGGGCCGAAGAGTGAGTAGAGCAGCCTGTTCGGCGTGCCCGCGACGAAGATGCCGCTTACCTTCCCGCCGGTGGCGTTGTTGACGATGGCGGCGTTGACGGTCGCGGGGGCCGCGCCGGGGTTGGCCTGAAGGTAGAGCGCGGCGACGCCCGCGACGTGCGGCGTCGCCATCGACGTGCCCGAGATGGTGTTCGTCGCCGTGTTCGAGCCGATCCACGCCGAGGTGATGTTGACGCCCGGCGCGAACAGGTCTATGAGGGTGCCGCCGTTGGAGAAGTCGGCCATCACGTCGTTGATGTCGGACGCCGCGACGGTCAACGCCTGCGACACGCGCGCCGGGGATTTCTGACTGGCGTCGAGGCCGTAATCATTACCCGCCGCGATGGCGTAGGTCACGCCGCTGGCGATGGAGTTTCTGACGGCCGTGTCGAGCGGGTCGTAGGCGGGGCCGCCGAGGCTCATGTTGGCGACGGCCGGCGAGATGCGGTTGGCCGTGACCCAATCGACGCCCGCGATGACCCCCGAGAGGGAGCCGTTGCCGGCGCAGTCGAGGACGCGGACGCTGTGAATCCTTACGCCCTTGGCGACGCCGAACGAAGTGCCGCCGACGGTGCCCGCGACGTGCGTGCCGTGGCCGTGACAGTCGTTGCCGCCCATGCCGTCGCCGACGAAGTCTGCGTCGATGGACGCACGCCCGCCGAAGTCCTGATGCGTCGGGCGGATGCCGGTGTCAATCACGTATGCGTGGACGCCCGCGCCCGTGAACTCGTAGTTATACTGGCCGTTGAGCGGGCGGTCGCGCTGGTCGATGCGGTCGAGGCCCCAGGACGGGGGGTTGAACTGCGTCGCCACGAGGCTGACTTCGCCGTCCTCGGCTACGTACTCGACGCGCGGGTTGCGGGCGAGCGCCGCCGCCGCTGACTCGGACAGGTGCGCCGAGAAGCCTTTGAGCGCGTGCGCGTAGACGTGCCTGACGCTCCCGCCGTGCGCCCGCGCGAGGTCAGCCGCCGCGGCGGCCGTATCGGGGCCGGGCAGGTCTTGGCGGAGCACGACGACGTACTGGCCGGGGATGCTCCTTGCGACCCGGCGAATCTCACCCCTGGGCTCACGGGTCTGGGCGCTGCCGCGGATCGGCGACGGCGCGAACGCGGCGGCGCACAACGCCGCCGCGGCGAGTAGGAATAGAAGCCTCTTCATGTTGGTTCGCTCCCCTTTTTTGTAAAGTGTCGAGGTTGAAGGTCAAGCGGGCCGCGCGCCGGGCGGCGACGGCCGCGAGGTCTGCTGCGTCTGTAGGCTGCCGGCGGACGCGGACGGAAGCGGGCATGAAACCCTCGTCCACGGCCGGGCCCTGAGGCCCACTTTGTCGGGGTTAGGTAGGGCGCGCAGAAGATACAAAGCGGCCGCGCGCGAAGTCCTTAAGCGGGACTAAAAAGTTGCTAAAAAATGCTAGAAAGCTAATCGGAGACGAAGACGCCGTCTGAAACGAAGACGCCGTCGCCCCACAGCACGCCGTCCGAGACGAACACTCCGTCGCCCCACAACACGCCGTCCGACACAAGAGTCCTATCAGAGATGAAGACTCCGTCCGAGACAAACACGCCGTCCGAAACAAACATTCCGTCCGAGACAAACACCCCGTCCGAGACAAACACTCCGTCGCTTAAAACAGTGCCGTCGCCCCACAGCACGCCATCAGAAACGAAGACGCCGTCGCCCCACAGTACGCCGTCCGAGACGAACACTCCGTCGCCCAAGAGGACTCCCCCGCCCCGCATGACCGGATCGGCCAGCATGGCCTTATCTGAAAACATAGCGTCTGATGAGAAGGTCACGGCGTCAGTCATCAACACGTCGTTCGAAAGCATTATCCCGTCCGGAAGGAAATGGCCGTTTCTCCAAAGAGGGCTGCCGTCCGCGACGGGATTACCGCCGGAGACGAACACTCCGTCAGAGACAAAAACTCCATCGCCGAAGGGGACGCCATCACCGAGCAGACGACCCGTACAATACGGGCCTTGCACGCGTGTAATCAGATTAGTCCCCGTGGCGGTGTTGAACTTGCGAACAATCGTGCCGCCCCACGCGAAACTATTGCCGGCGAATGACGAAACCTGTTCGGGAGCCGGGCCGGCCAGTAAAGGTTCGCCGATTGTGACCGGCGATTTGAGGTCGCGGTGTACCAGCCCCGCCAGTCTCATGGCCCCCTCGACGTTCAACTCGCCTGCTCCCTGTTCGAGCACGTTAAAGCCGTCAAGTTTCTGCGCCGTATACTCCATGAAAGCTTTGACCATGTTAGGAGTGAGCTTCCGATTTATCTGAAGCATCAGCGCCGCCGCACCCGCGGCGACAGGCGTCGCCATCGAGGAGCCACTCATACGCATCATCTTTTCGGAGGGGTCTGTGGAGTTGCCGACGTCCCAGTCCGGGTGCGCGCCGACGAGGACATTATCGCGGGCCTCGGCGTAGACGAGCTTGTTGCCGGGCGCAACTAGGTCGGGCTTCAGTAGGTTGTCGTGGTGATTGACGCCGCGCTCGTCCGTCCAGTAACTGCGTGTCGGCCCGCGCGAACTGTAGGTCGCCACGCCGTCATCCGTGCGCTCGTCTGTCTGGAAGGTGTTTGATGCCCCGACGGTAATGGCCGAGGGCTCGTTGCCGGGCGAGTGGATGAGGCCATAGATTTTGTTGCCGTCTTGGTCTTTGCCGTTGTTGCCTGAGGCGGCGAAGACCAGAATGCCGGAATTACTCAGGCGGCGAACCGCGCGGCAGAGCGGGTCATACTTGTAAGACTCGACCGCAGGCATCCCGAGGCTCATGTTAACTACGCGAATACTATACCTGCGCGCATTCTGCGCGACCCACTCAAGACCCGCCAACACGCCTTCGAGCGTGCCTTGTCCCCGCGCGTCCAGCACGCGAACATTGAGCAGAGACGCGCCGGGCGCAATGCCCAGGTATGCGGTGCCGGCACTCGCGTTGCCGGCCGCCGCAGATGCTACGTGCGTGCCGTGCCCATAGGGATCGTCGGTGCGGTTCTCGCCCGTGAAGTCAACGCTCGCCAGGACGCGCGACGCGCCCCCCTCGCCGGAGAACTGCACATGCCCGACATCTAAGCCCGAATCGAGGATGGCGATGCCGATGCCGGAGCCGTCAATTGCGTCGTGGTGGTTCGACTGCGAGGCGGCGGCGCGCCCGGCGTCCGTCCCCGTAGTGGCCGTGACGTGACCGAGCGCCTCGATCTTCCTGTTGACTGAGACGTGGAAGACTTCCGAGAAGGAGGCGAGTTCGCCCACCGTGTCGTAAGGCAGATCGACCGAGAAGCTGCGCAGCGTCCGCAACTGCTTGCGCAGGTGAACGCCGTTGCGGTTCAACAGGGCGTTGAGCTGTCCGCTCGTCGGGCCGCTGAGCTCGACGACGACTCGCACCTGCTCGCCCGCCATGCGATTGTCCCCCCTGAGCTGCGGTGACATCTTCAGAGCTTTGGCGCCAGCAGCCTGCGAACGCGCGCTCGCGCCCGCCGAGGCGCTGACAATAATTCCTGTCCCGAGATAGGTCACACACAGCCCAGCGAGGATTATCTGTGTGAGGAAAAGACGCGCCATTGTGTTTGATTTCTTGAACATTTTGAGAGGGCTCCTTAAGAACAATCAGGGTTAGGAAGGTACACGCGGACGTGCGCCGAAGTCCTTAAAGGGCCTCAAAAAGTTGCTAAAAATTGCTAAGAAGGGTGTGCGGGTGCTCAGGTTGGGAGGCCGATGCGGCGTAGCAGATCATCGAATCGCGGGTCGGCGCGCAGGTAATTAAAGACGGGAATCGCCGTCAGGTGTATGAGCATGTAAGAACGCTCTTCGTAAGCCTTTTCGAGCCACTCGAAGCTCTTCTCTTTCTCCCTCAGACCGATATAAATCCAGACCATAGAGGTCGGCGGGACGTACTTCTGCTCGGACAACTTCTGTAACTTGGCAAGCACCTTTCGCGCCTCGCGCCGCCTGCCCGACGCGGCGTAAAGGTAGCCGAGAAGCCCTACTACCTCGGGGTCATCATCCATCAGGCTGACAGCTTGTTGCGTCTCGGCAATGGCTTCCTTATACATCCCCATCGTTCCGTAAATGAGCCCGAGAATGGTGTGAGCCGCACCGAAGTGTGATTCAATTTCGAGCGCCTCACGACACTGCTCCATGGAGCGCTCGTACTGGCACGCGTAGTAGAAGATTCTGGCCGCGTTGACGCGCATGGGCGCCGAAAGCGGGTCAGTGTTCAGAGCCTGCTGCGCCTCGCTGATGGCCTGCACCATGCGCCCTGAGACGGCCAGGTAGATGGAATAGCGGCCGTGTGCCAGCGCGCTACTGGGGCTAAGCTCGATGGCTCGGCGGAACTGCTTTTCGGCCTCGGGCCAGTTCCAAGCTATCGTCTCAATGAAGGCCAGCGAGACGCGGGCTTCGGCGAGCGCCTCGTCCGACTCCAACGCTCGGACGATGGCTCGCCTCGCCGCCTGGATGCCTTCGCTGGTCGGGAGCATGTTCCCGGCTAGACTTATGTAGCAGTCGGCCAACCCGACATAGGCCTGCGCGTAGTTAGGGTCCAGACTGATTGCTTCATTGAAGAATTTGATGCCACGATTGATGCTGTTGACAGTCCGCTTGTTCCAGAAGTAACGGCCTTTGAGATAAAGCTGGTAGGCTTCCGTATTCTCCGTGTAGCGTTTGGCCAATTGCTCTCTTTCTTCGCCCGTCAATTTAAACCGAAGCGTCTCGGAGATTTCGCGCGCGATCTCCTCCTGCACGTTGAAGATGTCGGAGAGAGAACGGTTGTACTGCTCGCCCCAAAGCTGCGAACCATCACCTACGTTCACCAATTCAACGCCCAGAATCAAGTGCTCGCCCAAACGCCGCAGTCTTCCGGCGAGAACTGCTGACACGTTCAGTTCCCGACCGATCTGCCGCGCGTCCGGCTCGCGCCCCTTGTAGTGAAAGACCGTGCTCCGTGCCATAACGCGTAGTTGAGGAAGGCACGACAGGCTGCTGATGATGCTCTCCGTAATACCGTCAGAGAGATATTCCAGGTAGGGGTCGTTGTCCACGTTCACCAACGGCAGGACAGCCAAAGCACGAACGCCCCTTTCATGCTCGTCCATCACCATTTTACTGCCGGCCCGGATAAAGCGGGCACCCGCCTTCGCGGCGCTATCGTCCCAGATGTCCCTGACTCTCGCGACGAAACGGTAGCCGCGTTTCGCTACCGTCTCAATGTATTCGGGCTCGCGGGGTCGTTCGCCTAGAGCCTTGCGCAGGGCGCTCACACTCACCGTCAGGTTATTCTCTTCAACGAAAGTGCCGGGCCAAATCTCCTTCATCAAGGTGTCTTTAGTGACCACCGCACCCCTCTCCCGCACTAGTAGCAGAAGAATGTCAAAGAGTTTCGGGGTCAGGAGCACCGCCTTGTCGTCTCGCAGCAGGCGACGCTCAGCCACGTTCAGACGGAACGAGCCGAACTCGTAGGCTATTATTTCCGGCTTGGCCATGATGGCTTTACGAAATATGTGACGGAAGCAGGCACCTCCGGCTCGAACGTTCGAGCCGGAGGTGCCTGCTTCCGTCACATCACAACCCACTTCTGAACTGCCGGCATCCAGCCCTTTCCACGTGGAGGGGCTAGGTTTCCAAGGCGATGTTGAGGGCCTGATATTCTACCCGCACGGGTTGCGCGTGGGCGCTGATGACGACTTCCAGCACGCGCTCGAAGTTGCGCTGGGCGTTGGCCCGGAGCACGACGTTGCAGCGGGCCTCCAGGGAGCCGTCGGTGCGCAGGTGCGCCGCGTAGAATCTGTGTGCGACGGCTCCGCTCAGCCTCACATACTTGACCGTCTCACCCGGCGCGAAGTCGAGCGAGCCGGAGGTCTGCTGCGGGTCGGCCTCGCCGGCCGGCAAGTCTTCCCACAGTTCGTTGGCCGAGGTGGAGAGCCGGGCCGCCGCCGTCGAGCCGTTCTTAACCGACAACTGCTTGCGGGGTGCGTCGCCGGCCTTCCAGACCGTCTCCCAGGAGAGGGGCTGCCCCGGAGGGAGCGGCGTCTCGGACGAGGCGGTCGTCACGGCGTACGTGTTCTCGAACCTGGCGAGCGAGCCGGAGGCGCCCGCGCCGGGGGCCAGATCGAACGAGCGGAACAGGGGGCTTGGCCGCCCCGGCCTATCCACGTCCCGCAGGTCGAGCCGCACCACTCCCAGGTTCACCTTCAGCGCGACGCTCGCGTCGTGCGAGACGCGCGCGACGCGGACGGTGCGACCGCCGACGGACTCGATGCGGACGGTCGGGCGGATAATCGTGCCGGGGTCCGCCGTCGCGGCGGTCGTGACGCTCGGCAGTTCGTAGCTCCTGTCGGGTTCACCGCCGAGGACGAACGGCTCGCTCGAACTTCGCGCGGCGATTGAGAGGTCGTTCCTCTCGACGACGACGGAGGCGCGCCGCCGCGGGTTGACCGCGCGCACCTCAATTGGGGTGTCGGGGTTGAGGTGCGTGTAGACGGTTCCGAAGTGGCCCCAGGCCGTGCCGTCCTGCCAACGCCTGTGCATCCCCATCCCCATGTTGAAGTTGAGCGGCGCGCGCGAGTAAGGCAGGAGCACACGCTGGATGGGGACGGTCACGGTCTGGCCGGGCAGCACTTCGGCGACCGGGAGCGGGATGAGCGCGCGGCCCGACTCGTTGGCGACCTCTCTCGACTGCATGTAGATGCCGGTCGTCCCCGTCATGCCGGGGCCTGTGAAGTCGCGCTTCCAGATGGCCGTGCCGGTGTTCTTGAAGGTCATGCTGCCGGAGAAGTACCTGTCGGGTATCTGCCGGCCGGGGCCGACGGGGATGTCCGCGCCGACCAGCTCGGCTCCGATGACAGCGCCGGGGACGGGGGCGGGGACGGCGGCGGTCGGCTCGCCCGTCACGATGCCGTTGCGCGCCGCCACCGCGACGTAGACTTCAGTCGGGGCGTCGGCCGGGATGAAGAAGACTTCGAAGGGGCCTGTGGCCGCGAAGTATTTACGCTTGGGGAAGATCGACGTGCCCTGGCCGAGCGCGTCGGGCGAGGGGCCGAAGAGTGCGGCGTAGCTTTCGGGCGCGCGGGGCAGTAGGGGGAAGCTAAGCTTGAGGAGGTTGCCTTCGACCGTCGCCGTCAGGCTCCCCGTCATGGCCGGGGGCGCTTTCGGCAGCCGCGTCACCGTGTTGAGGTTCGACGCGTGCTTGATCAGCTCCAACCGCTGGTCAAGGCCCAGGAACTTCTTCGCCGGGGCTGTGTTCGTCACTACGTCCTTACAGTAATTAAGAGGGTCTCTGGGGTCGTTGGGGATGTGCACCTTGTCGAGGAAGTCAACGCCAAAACGATAGTTGAAACAATGGCCCTTGCCGAGCACCTCCTCGATGTAAAGCTTCGGGGTGCGCTGCGCCCAGTACAGGGCGTCGCTGTCGAAGAGGGCGGCGAACTCGCTGAGGAAGGGGAAATCGCTGTCGTTGAGCGTCCCGATGGCCGCCGTTATGGCGCTCTGGATATCACCCAGTTCGGGCTCACTCCCCTTACAACGGTTCACGGGCCGGCTGAGAGGCCCCCACTGGTCGCCGTGGAGACCGATGATGTCCACCGCGCCCGCAACTATCTCGGCGATTTCATTGAACACGGCGTCGCCCGGCGTAATAGCGATCAGGCGCGAGCGGCTCCCGGTCTCGTCCCTGAGGAAATCGTTCAGCCACCCGGCGACCCTCCCGTGCCACTTGACCACTTCGACAAATCCGGGGCCCGGCTCGTTACAAATCTCGTAGGTGACATTCCAGTGAGCCTTCGTTTCGTCAACCACGCGCTTGAACAACAAGTGCTGAAAGAAATAGAGCTTCTGCGCCACGGGCCAGTTGTCATCATAAACCTCCAGGCTGGGCGGCTTCTGAATGACGCAGAAGGCGCCTCGCCCGTCTCCGCCGGGCTCGGGGGCGATCACCTTGTTCCAGTTGTTCGCCGCGTTGAACGGGCTATCGGCCCAACCGAACTCTTTGTTAAGCGAGGCGAAGGAGCAGAGGCTGATGCAGACGACGATGCCCCGGTCGCGCGCCTCCCGGACAAAATCCACGAGCCTGTCGATGTAGTCTTTGTTTATCTTACTGAGCTGGTACTTGGTGACGCCATTCCTTTTTTCGGGCATGAAGGGGTAGAGCCGCACCTTTTGCTGGTTGAGAATGAACAGGCGGACGAGGTTGATGCCCGCGTTGCTGAGGCGGTCGAGGTAGATTTTGTAGGTCAGATTATACTTGCCGGGCTGGTCTTTGCCGGTCGCGTCCACGACGAACGTACTGTCCTCATTGGTGGGCCTGCTACCGTCGAGCTTGCTCCAGAGATTAAGGCCACTCTTGTCCTCGACGCGCGCACCCTCGACCTCCGCGAAGAAGCTGAAGCCGCACAGCTTCAGACGCTCTTCTATCACCTCCCCGCGCGCGTTGACGCTGCGGTAATGGAGGGCGCGTTTTAACTGCCCCTGAATGACCCGGACGGTTTTGACGAGGAGGACTGCGGGATCGTTGGTGGGCATGAGTCGTCTCCTTCCGGTGAGTCGGGTGAAGGTCGAAAGAGCGGGTAAGGGCGCGGCCGGCCGCCAGCTTGCGGGGCCGCGAGGCGTCAATCTTCGGCGCGCATTCTATAACAGATTCGCCTGGGTGGCGAGCCGATTATTCTTCCTCATAGTGGAGGAAGTTGACGGCGTTCTGCTCCAGATTCTCCGGTTGTGATGTTATGAAGCAGGCACCTCCAGCTCACGAGTGAGCTGGAGGTGCCTGCTTCATAACATCACTGCCAGGTATTTGCCCACATTGCGCCTGAAGAGAGAGCGGTAGTGTTGCAAAAAATTTCTGACTGCCCAATATATTGAGGTAGACACCCTCTGCGATACAACTAATTGTGGCCAAAATATTTTTTGCAACACTACCGGATGATGTCGGAGCGGTCGCTCGCCGGTCGAGCGGCCGCTCCGCTCCTACCGGGGCGAGTTGAACTTAATGTCGGCGAAAAGGTTGCTGGTGCTGCCGGTCGTCGGGAACGAGCCGCCCGGGGTCGAGTATGCAGAGCCCCACGCCGTCAGCGGGTCTTTTACGATTGGGGAGCCGAACACGTTGAAGGTCTTTGCGACCACATTGTTGATGTTGTAAGTGACCCAATACTTCGTCCCGGGGGTGACCCGGAAGGGGCCACTCTGGGGGCTCTGGCATTGCCACCCGGAAGCGGTCTCGTTAAAGAAAGGCACGTCTAACAGCCTGCCGCCTGTGTCACTCCAGATGTGCCCGGTGTGCGAGCCCGACTCACCCGCGGCTTTGTAAAAGCAGACTTGCGTGATATAGCCGTCGGCGGCGGACGAGAACCGTGTCCCCTGCTCCCACGTGGCGCCTGCTCCGCTGGCAGTCGTCTGCGGTGTCTGGGTGGAGAAAAGTGACGCGCCGCAGGTTATTGAGCGAGCGCCCGGAGAGAGGTTGATGTTCGACCCGGCTGGTTTCACCGTAATGTTATGCCACCGCCCGTTTTTTACAGACGACGGCGTGTTGATGACGAAGGCGTGTCGGCCGTCGCCTTTCCCCGCGTTGAGTAGGTCCTCGCGGAACAGATTCGCGCTCGCCACAGCGATGAGGGTGGAGCCGTCATAAATCTCCACGTTGATTCTGGTGCCGGGGTTGTTCTTATCCCAGGCCCAGCCCCAAATCTGACTGCAATCGGCCCCGTCCACCCACCCTTCGTAGGCAGGCGTGCAGGAGGTCGGGATGGTTGACGATGCATTGTGCACCGTGCCGTCGTCACCCGTCGCCCCGCTGCCCATCCCGTGACGCGCGAACACCGTCCATATCTTGCAACTGTTCGCGCCGCCGTTCAGGTTCTGGTCGGCTTGCAGGATGCCGTCGCGCGCGTTGAGGAACGAAGGGCTGCAAGGGGTGTACTTCATCCCCTCTTCGACGAGCCTGTTAGTCTTCGAGGTGCCGAGGGTCTGGCGCAAGTCCCACAGTGTCGCCGCCCATACCTCGCCGTCGTTGTGGGATTGGCAGCCGCTCGCGCAGACGTCCGCGTAGGAATCATGCACGGCGGCGGCCGGGACGTTGTAGGCCGCGCGCCGGATGCCGCGCGTCGCGTTGTTGGTTGAGTACTCACCGACGCGGCCGTCGTTGTAGTAAGTGATGGCCCAGTAGTCCGACCACCCCTCACCCAGTGCGCTCGACTGGGTGCCTCCGAGGCAACTCGTATTAGACGGACCGCCCACCAGACGGTTCGACACGCCGTGGCCGTATTCGTGAAAGACGATGTCGCCGTCGAGCGAGCTGTCGCGGTCGTCCGCTGGATCGGACGTGAACTGCGTAAATATCCCCATAATCATGTGCGGGGAAGTGCCATCGGGCGGCGTCGCGAAGAACGCGTTGTTCGTGACCGCCTGCGCACCCGCCAAAACGCGATCGTTACCGAGGCCGCCGCGCCCGAAGTTGTTTAACTGGAAGTTCCCCGCCGCCTCCGTGAAGCCGAGGTTGTAGTGAAAGTCGTGGGCCGCGTTGTTGAAGTAGAAGAGGTTCGTCACGATGGGGCACGGTTGGGTGCGCGGGTCAACGCCCGGAGTGAAGGGGAAGGTGAAATCCTGAGCGGGCGAGTACGCGCGCCCGTTCAACATGCAAGGAGAGTTGAAGGGGTCTGGGACGCCATCATCATTGACGTCGAGAAACGCGTCGACATTATTGCCCGCGGTGACGGTTGAACTGTCTATCCAGGACGCCGGGAAGAACAACGGGATGCGGTCCCCGGCGTCAGGGTGCTGCGTATAGACAGTCCCTTGCGCGTCCTGATAGAGGTTGTGGCGGAACAGGAGCTGACCCGTGTCGGCGTCTAGACACATCTCGTACCACTCACCCGGGCCGACGTCGACGTAGGAATGCCAGGCCAGCACCGGCTCGTCGCCAACCAGCATCACCCGTAAGTCTGACAGGACGTTCTCACGTTCCGCGCCCAGCGGGTTCGTATAGCGCGCCGTGTCGGCCGGCGTGCGTGCGGGCTCAACCACTTGCAGGGACGAAGGGGCCGGCCGGCCGGCGTGTTCAAAAGCTTTACCGATGGCCTCCTCCTGTGGCATCCCGGGTGTCGTTACGACCGTCGCGTCGGGGATGACCATGCCCGTACTGACCGACAGCACCTCGCCGGACGCGCCGACGGCCACGGTGATGAGGCCCTCGAAGACTTCGACGCCGTGAGCGAGCTGTTGATACTTGAGGAAGGTTACGCCCTCGCCAACGTCCTCAATCTCAAGCTTGAGGGCCCGCACCTCGCGTGGGGTGAGACCGAAGATTCTCGTGTGCGCCGCGAGGAACGCGCGCGCGCTGCTGTTGGCGGAGCCGCCTCTCGGCGCTGAGAGAGGCGCTTCGTAGTTGAAGAAGGCTTCGGCACGCCGGCGCGGCCGAACTCGGCGCGCAGTCGGTCGCGGGCCGACGGCGCCAACCCGGCGCGGAATTGCTCGACGGGAACCTATACCGAATTCTGTGTAAGTGAGTTTTGATTGAGTCCGCCCATTGGGACTCGGCCATCGAACAGGATGGCGAACTGGTTCATCGCGCCGCTCCAGTTCTTGATCGGCATCGTCCACCGCTGGCTGATGTTCCGCAGCGCCAGATACATTAGCTTGAAGACCGCCTCGTCGTTCGGGAACAGCGACCGGTTCTTCGTCACCTTCCTCAGCGTCATGTTCAGCGATTCTATCGTGTTCGTAGTGTAGATGGCCCGCCTGATTTCCGCCGGGTAGCCGAACATCGGGATGACCCGCGACCAGTTCGAGCGCCACGACCGAGCGATGACGGGGTAGCTCCCGGCCCACGTCTCCTCGAACTGCGTGAGTTGGCGCTCGGCCTCTTCGAGCGTGGCCGCCTGGTAGACCTCCTTCAAGTCCGTCGCCACAGCCTTGCGATCCTTGTGCGAGACGTAGGAGAGCGAGTGGCGGACCATGTGCACCATGCAGAGTTGCACCTGCGTCTGAGGGTACACGGCCTCGATAGCTTCCGGGAAGCCCTTGAGGCCATCCACGCAGGCGATGAAGATGTCGGAGACCCCGCGGTTCTTCAACTCCGTGACGACCTGCATCCAGAACTTCGCGCCCTCCGCTTCGGCAGCCCACATCCCTAAGACTTCCTTGAGGCCTTGTAAATTAACGCCGAAGGCGAGGTAAATCGCCTTGTTCGTCACACGCCCCTGACTCTTGACCTTCACCTGTAAGGCGTCGAGGTAGAGGATGGGGTAGACGGCATCCAAAGGGCGCGACTGCCAGGCGCGCACTTCGTCGAGGACGGCATCCGTGACGGTCGAGATTAGAGAGGGCGAGACCTCGACGCCGTAAATCTCCTCCAAGTGCCCCTGGATCTCGCGCTGCGTCATGCCGCGGGGGTAGAGCGAGATGATGTTCTCGTCGAGGCCGTCAAAGCGCGTCTGCCCCTTCCTGACGAGCTGCGGCTCGAACTCCGAGGCGCGGTCCCGCGGCACGTCGATCTGCATCTGGCCGCGCTTGCCGCGCATCGTCTTCGGGGTGGTGCCGTTTCTGGAGTTGCCAGAGTTATCGCCGGCGGGGTCGTGGCGCTCGTAGCCGAGGTGGTGGGTCAGTTCACCGTCGAGGGCGCGCTCGACGAGGGCTTTGGTGAGTTGCTGGAGCAGGCCGTCTTGACCGAGCAGGTCATCCGGCTTCTTATAATCCTTGAGCAACTCGTCGAGCAGTTCGGGTCGGATCGGTGGCATAATCAGGTCTCCTTTCGAGACGAAACGGTTGATTATCGCCACTTACACAGAATCTAGAAAGCCTCCACGGTGGACGCCCCTCTGACGCCGGCAGGGCGCGCGCATACTGTTCGGCTTGGCCGCGCGCGGCCATCATCGCTTCGTTCCAGCCCTGTGTGCCGCGCACCGCCGTCCCCCTCCGGCGCATGCTCCTCCTTCGAGTGGTCAGTTCCGGTTGGGTTTGATTATGCTGCTCGCTCCCCTGCTTCGCCTCCAGGACGAAACACCCGCGTTTGTAGAGGTCGATGCGTCCCGTGCTGCTCGTGCCGTCGCCGTGGTGGAAAGTAACGGCCTTTTCAAAAACGTAGGCGTTCTCGTCCTCATCCGGCTTTGTGGGTTCGGGCCGGGGCACGCCGAGCACATCACAAAGCTCGGAGAGAAAAATTTGGTAGTTGGCTCTTTCGGCGGCACCCGAGGATGCCCACCGCTCGATGAAGTTCGTGATGTCGGGGCGCGAGGTTGTGTCAGCCGTCACGATGTATTCCCCTCAGACTCACTTGGGTGGCTCTTCCCTTTATCCGCCTGCGCCCCGCGGAGGCGCGTCAGCAACTGCTGAACGGGCCGCACGTCATGGGACGGTCGTGCCGCCTTGAGGTAAGCCTCCGGCTTTTCGAGGCGCGGCGACAGGGCGTCGCTCTGCGGCATGTCCGCTACCAGTTCCGCGCGGGCAATGAGAGTATTCATATCTACCAGCACGCGGTCCAGAAGCTCTTTGATGAACGCGAAGTCCTTCTCCCGCCCGGCCATCAGCTTGCTGACGCAGGTGTCGTGTGCCTCAAGGCAGTAGGCGCGCAAGTTCCCGGCCTCGTCTGTGAGAGGCACGAGCCGCTCCTGCCACCCCGCGGGCAGCACGACGGTGGCGAGGCCGACTGCGTCGGCGTAGTATCCGTGCGTCTCCTGGAAGCTGCTGGCGAAGCCGATCTGCTCGATGACGGCGCGGAAGGCCGACGGGCCTGCGGCCAGGAGTAGGAAGTCGCACTCGACGGAGCGTCTGACGATGTCGGGGACGTGGGTGGTGGCGCCGTAGAGGGACTGCGAGCCGACGATGACGGGGAGTTCGACCCCGGCCACGAGTTTGACTCGCTCGGTCAGGTCAAACAGTTGCTCTCTGTTCACAGGCGGCGAGTATCTCCAGTCGCTCCTCGGGTGAGAGTGTGCCGACGAAGGGGGAGGACGAGCGCAGGCGCTGCCCCTGGTCGGACGCGTCGGTGACAATCTCGATCAACCGGTCCACGTCCGCCTCGTCGAGAATTCGCCGCCACTCTTCCAGGGACGCCAGTTCGCCCGGCCCGAAGGCGTCGCCCTCCGTCCATCGGTCGAGGTTCCGGCGGGCGCGCTCCAACACGGCCTCGGGCTCGGCACGCAGGCGGTCGGCGACCGCCCGGTGGTAGGCCAGCGCGAACTCGTCCAGGAACGTGTGCGAGCCCAGTGGACTCTCGCCCGCGCCGCCTTCGAGAACAGCAGTGACGGCTTCCTCAGTCTTCATACCTGACTTCCATTATAACTCGCGCGGGCGGTGATGGCAGGGGTTCTTCAAAGCTGGCCGTTCAGTATGTCTCTGAGAAAGTCACCGAGGGAGGTTATCCCGGTTATCCGCTAACCCACGAGCTTCGAGTGTTTGCACTTGGCTACCCCTTTATCATACCCGCCGGGATACCAGTAACCGGCCCCCTTGCAATCAGGACACTTCGACGCGTCAACGTCGAGGGGCAGTGACTGTTGGGTGGTGTCTTCTTTTGTCGTCACGGCCACGGAGGCGATGCGGGGGTTGACCTCCCCGTGCTCGATCAAGTACCTGAGTTCCTTCGCGGCCCACCCGCCCCAACTGTAGCTCGCGGCCTTGGGCTTAGGACGGCTGGCGTTATCCCGCTTATCCTGTTCGACGTAATCCAGAATGTAGGCGGCCTTGTCCAGAAGCCCGTTCGGACATTCGTCGATGAGCGGGTTGACCTGGTTCTTGTACGTCCCGAGGGCGAGCAGGCGCCCCTTCAGTGATTCGCGGACGCCCGCCTCAGACGGCAGGGGCGGCAGGGGCAGGAGGCGTTGCGGCACGTACCTGGAGCCGATGCGCCCCGTGACGCGGAGCGCGGGTTTCTTCAGCTCGTAGGACTCCAGTATCCCCCGCTCGGCCAGCTTGGAGAAGGATGGCTCGATCTTCCCCCAGACCTGCGACGGGGCCGTGATCTTCTGCGAGAGCCCGAGGTGCTCGTGGGCCAGCTCGTTCAGGTTGAAATCGAAATCGCGCTTCCCCTCGTCGGCGAGCAGGTTGACCAGCTCGAAGAGCCGGCGCGTCAGGGGTGAGCGCAGCGACCGCAGCAGCTTGAAATCAATGGCGACCCCGGAGCTGCGAACGTCGTTCAGGAACTCCGGGTTGAACGAGATTTGCGTGAACTGCCGGTGGCCGCCGGTGACGCCCTCCTTACTCGTTCGCAGCTTGTCGGCCAGATACCTCGTCTTCCGCTCATCGACGAACTTGTACCCGACGATCAGCCGCCGCTCCTCCTCGATACGGCCGGCCTGGGTCGGGTTGCTCCAGACGTTCACCCCCCGGTAGCTCGTCGCGTAGTACCGCTTGAGCGCGCCCTCGATGTCCTGCCGCGCCGCAGTCGTGTTCTCCCACCCGAGGATGTTTAGGAGTTCCGACTTCCTGAAGACGAGGTTGTTGGTCTGCTCGCCCTTCTCAAAGAGGAGCGTGAGCAAGCCGCCGAGCACGAGGGGGTCTGTCCCCCGCGGCAGGCCCAGCTCGCTGTCAGTGACCATCTCCAGTTTGCGCTCGACCGCCGTGTTGCTGGGGTCGGTAAAGGTGGTCGTGAAGGAGCGGTTCTTGATGATCTCGGTCTCTCCGTAGCCGAGCAGAAGCAGGGCGCTCGGGAAGAGCCCGAAGGCGCGGTGGGTGCGGGCGATCAGGGCGGCGGAGCCCTCCTGCTGGTTATCTTCGCCGGAATCGGCCTTTACGTTTTTGGCAGGCGGCTCTGTCTTTTTAGACTTCTTGCTTTTGGTGCTGGTGGGCATGAATTACGCTCCGTTACGCCTTCTGTTGCTCACCCCATATACATAGATTTACTTAATCAACTTACTATACATATAGCGGCACCGCTGAAGAGGGCCGCGGAGTTTTCAGCCCCCGGCTAAACGAACTATAAACAACAATTGAATTCTGTTGAGACTTTCCTGATCATGCTAATAGCCTTCCCCGCTAGAGCTAATAGCCTTTCCTGATAAGGCTATTAGCCTTTCCCACTAACGCTAATAGACTTTCCTGATATTACTGATTGCCTTCCCCAATAACGCCGATAGCCTTTCCTGATCTGGCTAATTGCTTTCTCATTCCTACTATTAGCTTTCCCAATATTGCCAATAGCTTCTGGCCGACGCCTCACACCTGTTCGTTTAACGTAAAATGCTGAATTTTACGGGTTTTCCGTGTCACCGCGCGCGGCCGGAAGTGTCTCTTACATTTACCCCTGCCGGGGCAGGGGCTTTCCTATTACTGCTAATAGCCTTTCCTAATATTGCCAATAGCCTTTCCTGAAGAAGCTATTTGTCAAAGGGTTTTACCGCTTTCCTGATCATGCTAATTGTTTTCGCTCTGACCAGACTTGGACCCTTCATGTTAGCGAAATATACAGCACTTTGTGGTCAATCTCCTGCCCCAAACAATATATGGTTATCAAACGTTCCTGGCGCAGGCAGGAATGGCCGTTTCAAACCCCGCTAGGACTCCCCAGCGGGCTAACTATTAGAAAAATCAGGAAAGTTATCCGAAAATGATTTTGTAGCATTTTCCTACTTTACTGAAATGCTACCCTGTGGAAGAAGACGCCGTAGGCCGATAGCCGCCAACTACTGCTTTCGGCGCCGCCGGTCCTCCTTAGTCATCTCTTCGTAGATGCCCATGAGGGCGTCGTCGATTTTGACGGCTCGGCAGGCCAGCCGGAGGGCTTCCGAGTCCGTGACGTTTCTCACCCCCTTGCCCCGCATGAACTCTCTGATCCGGTCCAGACACTCGATGTCGAAGCTGTAGAGACTCGCCGAGACCTTAATGACCCCTTCCCTCGTCTCCGCCTTCTGCGTGTCGGGTTTCGTTCGGACGGCCTTCTGCGGGGCCGGCCGGGGGGCGGAACGCTGAGCCGCCGCCGCGCCTGCCTGAGGACTTTCAGCCGCCGACGGGGCCGCCGGCGGGGTGCGCTCGGACTGCTTCTCCAGCCTCTGGGCGAGCTGGTTTTTGATCTCGTCAACTTTGCTCATCCTGCCACCTGCTTTCGCCACTTAAATCCAAGAAGTTAATATATTCCTACTTTGCTAAAGTAGTACAATCATAAAGAAGCAACTTCTAACGCCATCTTAAAAACTTCCTCTTTGGCCTTGGGCGGGAGCGCGTTCCAGCCCAGGAGGACGGCGTGCTGGTAGCACTGCCGGCGGGTGAGAACGCTGTTGAGGGGCTGTAGGCCGATGCGCTTGGCCGTGTCCTCCAGGCCGCGGGAAAGGATCGTGCCGTCCTGCACCTGGTTGAAGAGGAGCCGGGCCCTGTCGGCGGCCCCGAGTTCGCCGATCAGCCGGGCGGTGTCCTGCGAGGTGAACAGGTCCGCCGGGGAGGGGGACGAGACGACGATGACGATGTCGCTTTCCAGGATTGACTCTCTCAGGTCAGGGCTGTCCAGCCTAGGGGGGGTGTCGATCAAAAGGGTCGCGGAATTGTCGTCGCTGCCAAGCGGGAGCCCTCCGTCGGTGATCCACCGCGAGGCGGTGTTCTGGGGGTCGGTGTCTAAAACCTTGGCCTTATGCCCGGCCTCGACCAGGGCGAGGCCGAGAAGGATGGTGGCGGTTGTTTTACCGGAGCCGCCTTTCCCGTTGCAGACCGTAATCTTTCTCATCGGGGCGATTATACTGAAGTAGGAAGATAGCACAAGAGGGTTTTAACACTATACTACTTTAGTAAAGTAGTATAATACGCTCTCGAAAATCCTTTATTTACTGTATTAGCAAGCCGTCCTGACGGCCCACCTTATGCTTTCCGCTCCCGTGCCCTTCTTTTCTTTTCGATCCTCTGGAGCACGTTCGAGACCTCATCCATCGCCTTGAGGAAATCCTCCATCGTCTCGTCGTCCAGGTCCTCCGGCTCGATCTCCTGCATGGCGAAAAACAGGCGTTTCATCTCCTCCCAGAACATGTGGCGGGAGTCGGACGGGTCCACGTCCAACAGCTCATCGACCGTAGACACGACCGACCCCATCCCGCCCGAGATGTCCGGCCCTGCCGACTCGCCGAGCAGGTCTCTGACCCGCGCGCGCAGGCGCGTCTGAGAGCCCTGCACGGCGAGGTGGGACAGAAGTAACTCGGCGCGCCGGTCGCGCGCGGCGCGCGGGGAGCACCCGAGCCGCCGGTGCGTGAGCCGGGCGAACTGGGAGGCTTCTTGCAGATTTATCTAGCCGGAGACAAGGGCATCCGTGACATCGGAAGGGAATTGAAGGAGCGGTAGATACTGGCCGATGAAACTGCTGACCGAGACCCGGCCCAGTATTTCACGCCCGAGGATGCCGCGGAGGTGGCCGGCGGCCTCGACGAGCTTTTCTCGGGGCCACCGCGACGGCCTGCCGCGCGGGGTGTCCGTGGCCGGGCGGCGCTCCACGTGCCTGACCGCGTAGAGGAAGCGTATTAACTCCTTCTCGGCGGGAGGAATAACGTCCGGCATCCGGCTTCGCAGGGCGTTGCAGACCGAGCGGACGGCCGGGGGTGAGGCGAGCGGGTCCGCCGTGCGGCAGCGGCGACGTGCGGAGCGCATCAGTCTATTTCTGGCCTCCTCAGCGGGTAATGTTTCACGTCGGGAAGAGCATACAATTATTTACCCATCAAAAGGGTAATAATGTCCCATTCGTCGGATTATGGTTACACGAAGACAACATTTCTGTAACCTAAGAGAAGGGGATTATGATATGCTCCCGGGCCATGTCTGAGACCCCGGAAACCGCCCTCGTGCCCTTCAGGGAGGACTCAGGCGTCGCCCTGCGCCATGCCCTGCGCCTCTGGGCCGAGGCGGTCACGGCGACTTCCACTGAGCGCCGAGACGAGCTGCTGGGCTACAAGCGGAAGGCCGTGGAAGCATTCTTCGACTTCGCGGGCAGGCCCCCGGCGGAGGTCTCCCCGCTCGACGTAGAGCGGTGGCGTAAGCATCTGGAGCGCGCGAAGCCGGAGGGGCTAGGGCTCGGACCCTCCACGGTCTACGCCCGCGTCTGCTTCCTCTCATCATTCTTCGAGTGGGCCATGCGGGACCCGGCGCTCAGGGCCTATATCACGAGCAACCCGGCGCGCCTCGCCCTACCGAAGGCGCCGAAGGCTTACCAGACTGAGAGCGTTAAGGCGTGGACGGACGAGCAGCTCCAGGCCATCGTCGAGGTGGTGCGCGCCAAGGGCGCGGCCGGGGAGATCGTAGGGAAGCGGGATTACGCCCTCCTGCTCTTCTACCTTGTGACGGGTATGCGCCGGCAGGAGGTCATCAGCCTCCGCGGTGGCGACATCAGTATCGACGAGTTCATCACGCTGACGGGGAAGGTGAAGGGCGGCGACTACGTCGGCAGGGAAGTCCGCGACCCGCTGCTAAGGGAGGCGATCTTGGACTACCTATCTTCATGCAACAGGGAAGGGGTACTGAAGAATGACGGCCCACTCTGGACGCGCCACGACCGCGCTGGGAGGCCGGGGGCGGCGCTCACCTCGCACGCCTTCGTCAAGAACCTGAAGCGGTACGCGCGCGAGGCCGGCGTCGGCAACGTCCACCTGCACCAGACCCGACACAGTTTTGCTCGCATCGTCGCCGAGGAGACGGGCTCCATCACGGACACGCAGGACGCGCTCGGCCATCGGAGCGCCGCGACGACGAGGGTGTATGTCCAGCGCATCGCCATCCGGCGCGACAAACATAGCGATAAAATCACCGGCCGCCTCAGGAAATAACCACATACAACTTCCGAGCGTGCTTTGCGCTGGCAGAATATAGGGTCGGGAGGAGAGATTTCATCAGGGGGACGCATAAGACGGAGTGGGACGCCTACTGGGAGTCGCAGTTGAGGGCGCTCGAGCGTACTGGTGCGCTCACCCCGCCTCTGCCTCCGCACCAAAGTTACCGTCAGAGGCTTGACCACAGCCCCATGACTCACCCGCAAACACAGCGCTTGGAAGGCAAGTGCGAAATGCTCCGCACGATCATTCCAGACTCGAAAAAAGTGAGGTCGCCGCGCCCCTTCCGTCAGCCTCACACGCGGCGGCCAGCACAGCACCGCCCGCCACCCTACAGCGGACGTGCCGTCGTGAGACGGGCTCCCCCCGCGCCCGCCTCATTTCAATTTCTGCGAGGCCACCGCGCCTCGCCTATCCACCCGCGGCGGCCTCGCTCTGCGGCACCGCCCGCCCCGCCTGAGCGAGCGTGCCAACCGGTAGTGTTTCAAAAATAGCTTTTCAGGTATCATCGTCCCCTTACGCTCTCTCATCTCCCTTCTTCAGGTCTGCTCATGAGACTTAACTCCTCGCCCTTTAAATGGCGGCATTATGCGCCCGACGTCATCTTGCTTTGCGTCAGGTGGTACTGCCGTTACTCTCTAAGCTACAGGGATCTCGAGGAGATGATGCATGAGCGCGGGCTCTCTGTGGATCATGTGACGATTTTCAGGTGGGTACAGCGTTACGCGCCGGAGATCAACCGGAGGATGAGGCCACACCTGAAGATGAGCGGAACCTCCTACCGCCTAGACGAGACTTATGTGAAGGTCGGCAAGGAGTGGAAGTACTTATATCGCGCTATCGATTCGACGGGGAACACAATACATCTGAGGCGTTCAGTCAAGAGTTTTCTGCCTCTCACGCCGGGTTCTCGGAAGCGTACTTCAGCAGCGGCGATCCCTTCTGTCGCAGGCTCTCCAGGTACTCGACCTCATTGTAGGGTCGTCG